>ENA-ORCV01000053-ORCV01000053.1-marine-metagenome-genome-assembly--contig:-NODE-53-length-268988-cov-11.560725_pt1 | contig 268988 bp, 259 predicted proteins | sample MGYA00237779_ERZ508509 | MGnify/ENA primary metagenome ERZ508509 (study PRJEB26180, sample SAMN06268772) | marine metagenome | isolation source: Bioluminescent Bay, La Paraguera, Puerto Rico | place... | reverse complement strand
TGGTTGCCCTGGATATACATCTGGCGGCCGTACCAGTCGCCGCGTTCGGGCACGCATTGCACGCCCCAATGCGACCATACTACTTGCAAAAAACCGCATCGGGCAAGGCCTCGAACCGTCTGCGCGATTGCGCCAGGGCACCGCGTACACCGCGCGAAACCGCCGCCGGGATCTCGGGAGATGGTGCCGGAAGAGCAGCCGATATCACCGGCCGCTCCGATTATTGCCGTCATTGAAAGCTGCGATCGGGGCACCGTTGGCGGCGATATCGACACGGGAGCAGAAGATGACGGTGGGTATCTATCCGCTTCAGCGGTTTCGATTTACTCGGCTAGGGTGCCGATGGCGACAGGCGAATGGTGGTGAACGCTTGGCGCAAGTCGATGCGCAGCGAGGCGATATCCAGTTGGCGCAGCGCCGCATCGATTGCCGGGTCGCGCTCATCGGCGCGCGCCTGCAGGGCGCGCAGGCCGTCGACCAGCAAGGTAAAGCAGCCCGAATAGACGGGTACTCCGCGCGCGTTCGCGGCGAGCAGGCGTTCGCGTACGATTGTGTCGTCCGTTTCCTCTTGCAAAAGATCGAGCCAGGCATGGAGGATGAAGCCGTCGGGCAAGCGCGGATTCCACTCGCGCAGGTTGCTGATCCATTGCTGCCAGCGCTCGTCCGCGGCAAATTCGGCCTTTTGTTCGAGCAGGTGCGGAGCCCAGCGCCGGAACTGGACGAGTACGAGCGCGCCCGCTGCCGCCGCCAGCGGATTGTTGAGCTTTTCGAACAGGCGGGTGCGGGCCTGTTCGATCAGCGCCACGCTGGCCAACATGTCGCCGCTCTGAAGGAATTCGATGAGCCCTGCGGCAAGCGGATCGCGAGGCACGATGCTGACGGCACTGGCCATCGGATTGCGGCGATCGGCGACGACGGCGACTTCGCACAACTCATGATCGTCCGAGCGGCGCCAGGGTAGCGGCAGCGGCGCGAGCCAGGCGGCGTATCCATCGTCGATAACGCCATAGATCCGTGACGCTTCGTCTGCTTCCTGCGGCGCAGCAAATCCGGTCGGAATCGCGATCGTCGAATACCCGTCGCGGCTTTGCCACCGCATTCCGTCGACGAGAGCAATTGCCGGACCCGGATGGCCGATCTCCTGCGGCGGAAGAGACGCCTTGACGACATTCTCGATCCACGACCAGATCGATGAACCATCATCGCCGAGCGCCAGCTCGAACGGATGCAGCGAAGCTTCGCGAACTGCATCCACTGCGGGTTCCACCGGCCGATCGGAACCGGAATCGGCTTCGACCGGCTCGTAGTCCGTCGAAGGTACAATCGCGTCGGAGGGGCCGAACGCAACGAAATCGTCGGACGGGCCGGTTGCGACACCATCGGTGCCCGACGTGAAATTGGTGAGGAAGCCACCCGTATCGAGCCCCTCGTCCAGGATGACGCCTGCTGCGCCCTTGGCGATATCGAACCGCCGGATCGTGCCGTTGACCGATTTCGCCGATTGTCCCAGCCAGCCCATTTCCCGCCGCGACATCCTCGCCACTTTCCAGACGCTGTCGACGCCTCGCTCGACAAGCGCCTTGGCTACGGCCGGGCCGATCCCGCGAATCTGCTGGAGATCGATGGCAGGATCCTCCGAAACGGCGATCTCTTCGCGGACGGGGGCAGGATCGGCGGATGGATCGCGTTGCCCGGCCTCTCGCTTCGGGACTGCCCTGCGCGATGGCTCGGGTCCGATGGCGAAAGCCAGCGTGTTGTCCTGGCCGTCCTCGACGCTGACCATGCGCGTTTCCCGCTGTCCCGACGGAAAGCGCAATTGCACCAGATACTCGCTGGCGGCCAAGCCGTCGATCACGGTCCCGGCGGACGATCCCACGCCGACCGGGACATCGGAGCGGCCGGCGAGGCTCCCGGCTTTCCGGTCGCGTGGATGTATGTCGGCAACGGCGTGCGAATAGCCGAGCGGCGCAATATCGTCGGCGAGCTCGACCGTGATCTTCAGGCGCGCCATCAGCCGACTTCCACCAGCTTGTATTTGCTCGGCGGGCTGACATCGAGTGGGTCGACGGTAGTGGTTGCGAAGTCGTTCCCGTCGAAACTGCAGGTCAACCGGTAGCGGCCCATCGGCACGTCCAGCAGCCAGGGCGTGTCACGCGCCGGATCGCGGGCCTGCACCGCGCGCGGTTCGTCGGTACCTTCGGGCAGGAGTTGCAGCGAGACGGTCATGTTGGCGGCCCCCGGCAGGCATTCGATGTCGACCGGAACCAGGGGCCTGGCGGACGCATCAATGATCTTGAGCGGCATCGGCACGCAATTGTCGGCGTCGATATCGCTGCCCAGGCTTGGATATTTCCACATAAGCCGCTTGAACTGGTCCCTGATCGCACCCGTCAGCAGGTCGGTGGAGACATGCCACCCTTCCCGCGCCTCCTTCCAGGCGCCGCCGTTGAACGCATTGGAAATCGAAACGCAAAAGGGCGAAGCCGCGTCGCGGCTGGCCCAGACCGCGTCGCCCGCCAGCGCCGGCCGGTACATTGGCGAGGTGCGCGGCGCGACCGAGCCGTCTCCCGCAATGATCGGATCGCCACGGTATTCGCGCATGAGCAGCTCTTGCGCCATCACCCGGCAGGCATCGACGAAATAGACTTGCTGCTGCGCCGCGCATCCCGCCATGGCGCGACGCATCTCGGTCATGTCGATCGCGGCGGCAAACAGTTCGCCGCCATCGCGCGCGAAATCGCTGGCCAGCACGGTATGCTGCAGGCCGGCGGAAACGCCATGCGCGCAGATGTAGAACAGCAGCAGGTTGTCCTCGTTCGAATCCCCGCGCGCTTTCCATGCCCGGACAGCCGCCCGGATGTTCGCGATCGTCGCTTCCACGATGGTTTTGTCGGGAGCGAGGATATGCTGGTATGGCCGGGGCTGCTTCTCGGAGATCAGCATGCTCAGCGTACGCAGGGGCCTCGTTTCGTCCTCGTGGTAGGTGGCGAACAGGAAATCGGCCATTGCCCGCGCCGAATGCGGTGGCGAACTGAGCTGGCCGACCGGCGGCACTCCGGCCATGGTGGTCTCGTCGTCCAGCCCGCCGTACAAATGGCGATAGTGGCCGACGCCGATCACGATCGCGTGGACGCCCGGTGCTTCGGGCGCTCCGCCATCGGAAAATATCAGCGCCGGATCGCTCACCGGATCAGCGCTTTGCGAATTCCGCGCTGTAGGCTTTGGCGATGGCCGCGATATCCCCGGCACTCAGCGCGTTGCGTTGGCCGATGGCCTGGCCGTTCTTGGTCTCGATCGTGGGCTTGCCGTTCTTGCTGAAGAAATGCGTGCCGTAATGCATGATCGACCCGTAATCGTAGCCGCCCCGATCGATTCCGTCATGGATGTGCTGGTCGAAATTGTGCAGCTTGCCGTCCGCGACGTTTTCGGTGCGAACCGTGACATACCTGTCGCGATCCGATCGCCCCTGTTCGTGCCACAGCCCAAGCGCATGCCCGATTTCATGGATGGTGTTCCCCGTCGAGCAACCCGGGCCGAGCAGCACCAGCTGCTCGCCGCCCTGGCGCCCGGTATGCGCGGCACAGCCGGTGGACGGCTTGAACGTCACGTAGTTGGACTGACTGGTGCGCTCGACGAATTCGATGTCGGTCTTGTCGGTCCAGTGCTTCATGGCATCGCGCACCCGCTGCTGCTCCGGCAGGGCCGGGTCGATCCGGTAATGCATGATTCCTTTGGGCCATAGCTTGCGAGGCAGCACGGTGAGCCCGAAGGCTTCGTTGTTCCTGAGGAATTGCAGGCCGGGGCTCTGATCGACTTCTGCGCGAAGAGCCTCCATTTGCTCGACCTTGCCTAGCAAGATGCAGCCCTCGAAGACTGCTTGCCCTTCGACCTCGACATACTGCACTTCCTTAATGACGAAGTCGTCGACGTCGGGAATACCCCTTACATAGCCGGTTTTCACTTCACCCGATTGCAAAAAACCGTCGTCGACACGATCCTCACTGTGCCCTTCCATTGTTTTTCCCTCCCCGTCTTGAACCGCGAAAGTAACACAAACGACGAAATCAGCCAACAGGCTCGAGTTTCAACTCAAATTTATTGTCATGCGAAGGCAGGTTGTATCGTATCTTTGTAATCCAGTCGCCCCGTTCGGGTGAATCCCCCGAATGAAACAACAAACGCGCCGAAATGACCGGCGTGCGAGGGGGCGGGTCGAGCTTCGGGCAGATCATACTGATGGCCAGGTTGCGTGCATCGCCCTTGCCGATCGGCAACTCCATCCGGCAAATCTCGACTGCAGACGAATCCGCCAGCGACACGTCGTCGATCCTGACCAGCAGCCTGCCGTCCTGCGTGCGCTCTTCCGGCAAATCGAGCACCGCATGCACGATCCGTCCGGAACCATTCATGACCTGCTCCTCGATATGGTGTGAAAAGAACTCAAACGACAACTTTTGTTCGCCCGGCAATTTCAACAGTTCATCCGCAGATCACTTGCCAGCTCTGGTCTTACTGGCATTCGGCGGAAATTTGCTTTATGGCCGGTCTACTACAGGGGGGATTTTGCCATGCCACGCAGCGTTTATCCAGTAGAACGGGCCAGCGGTGCCGGTGTAACCATATCCTCGCAAGCAGTGCCCGCGCCGACTGCGGCGCAGATCGGGGACGGGTTGCAGGGAGACGACGGGACTCCGACTCCACCGCCCACCACGCAGCATTATCTCGACCGGGTGCAGAATTACATCCCGGCCGAAATCGTCGCCTTCTTCATTTTCGTAAACAGCCTGATAGCGGGAGATCCGGAAAGTCCCGAAGCGGGTGCAGGATCCGCCGCGACGCAATTGAGCCCCGACAACTGGGTCGGAATCGCTGCGCTGGTGATCGGCCTGGTCGGCTGCTGGGTCTATTCGAAAGCCGTCTCCGCGAAAGACGGCAATCCGGCGTGGAAGCTGCAGGCCCTGCTCTGGTCGATCGCCTTTCTGATCTGGATCTATGCCATCGATGCCAAGGTGCTGGAGGTTTTCGACATCGACCTGGTTCCGTCGGTTTCCGGGCTGTTGCTGGCCGGCTTTACCCTGCTTTCCGGGTTTATCGTGCCCGCCAAGGCGAAGGCCGGCTAGGCCGTAGCAGGGGGCTTACCCGCCGCCGGGATTCCGGGTCGCAAATCGTCGGAAATGTTGGCGCCAGAAGAGGACTCGATACGGGGCACCTGAAAACTGCAGAAAACCGGGCTTTCTGACGAAGGCTGCTGTACCGGATGTAACACGCACCTGTAACATTGACTAGTAGATGCGCAGCGCTTCTGCTGCATCCGCTGCCTGAAGGACGCGGACCTTGCAGGGTGATACCCTCGCTACTAATGCTGCCCCCTCCACCCGGATTCTCCATCATGAAAAAAGAGAACGAGCCTCAAAAAGTCCACTGCAACACCTGCGGATCAACTACAAATCACTCAGTTGAACACAGTTTTCGACGCAATTGGGACGAGGTGTTTGACGACGATCCTGGGATTACCATTTACGGATGGGAGCAATGGGATACGCTGCGTTGTCTCGGATGCGACACAGTGCATCTGAGAGAGGCAACGTTCTTTTCCGAGAACTCCGGACCTCGCGGGGAGCCGATCATTGATTATAGGTTTTCGCCGCCAAGACTGACCCGACACAAGCCGCAGTGGACCAAAGAGTTTCTCTACTTTGATAAAAAACTTGAAGACCTCGTTAGCTTGCATGATGAAATCTACAAGGCGTTGGCTTCACAGGGTTGTCGTTTAGCGGCGATGGGGATTCGCGCGCTTGTCGAGCAAATCATGATCGACAAAGTTGGCGACCAAGGCAACTTTCAGAAGAACATTGAAGCATTCTTCAATGCGGGCTTCGTTGCGCCCGTTCAGAAAGGAACTTTCCAGGACACTCTCATTGAAGCAGGCCACGCCGCAATGCACCGGGGCTTTGATCCTAGCCCATCAACGATCGAGACTCTGCTAGATATCATCGAACCTCTCATCGACGATATCTACTTCAAGGACCGGCGCGCCAAAGAAGCCGCTAAGAGCATCCCTTCCCGCGCTTAAAGGCAACTCATCCTGCGCACTTCACGGCCTGAAATTTGCGCGGTGACGTGAGCGCAGGCACTCCAGATTAACAAGCGGAGTACCCCCTCACCCCCCGAGCATCGCATGTGACAAGAGCTGATTAACGCCTGCGAGCCCACCGGCTGCGACTACTAGGCTCAGCACCGGCCGAGAACGAATGAAAGCGAGGAAAAAGGCGAGCCGAGGATAGCCAGCCTTAACGAGAATCTCAAACTGTTTTGTCTCAGCGGTATGACGATCCACGTCCACCTCCTCACCTGAATGTCGAGTTGCGCAAGGTAAAAGCAACTCAATAACGAAATATTAACTCATTTGTGTTCCCACATCCTTAACATGGCGATTCATGCCCGTGTTCACCATTGCCTTCATGGCCGTTCACGCATAAACGCTGGTTTACCTGTGAACGATGAGGCGCAACCGCATGGACTTTGAAGGCAAGGCAATCGCTTATCTCCGCGTATCGACAGACCGGCAGGGGCGCAGTGGACTAGGGTTGGAGGCACAGCGCGAGGCGGTGGCTCGTTACGCTCGCGATGCGCGACTTGAGCTTGTCGGCGAGTTCGTCGAGGTCGAGACGGGCAAGGGCTCCAATGCACTTGCCAAGCGGCCTCAGCTGCTCGCTGCCCTTACCGAGGCCAAGCGCAGCAAGGCCCGGCTTGTCTTGGCGAAGCTCGACCGCTTGGCCCGCAACGTCCACTTCATTTCCGGCCTTATGGAAACCGGTGTGGACTTCGCAGTCGCCGACATGCCCAACGCCGATCGCTTCCAGCTTCACCTGTTCGCCGCCCTCGCCGAGAAGGAAGCTGAAGTCATTTCCCAACGGACCAAGGCAGCGCTTGCCGCTGCGAAGGCGAGAGGGACGGTTCTAGGCCGAAACGGACGAAAGCTTGCGAAGAAAAACAAGACGGAAGCAAGAGCGCGGCTCAAGCCGATCGCTGGGCGCCTCACGGCCATGCGAGACGATGGCAAGAGCATCCGCCAAATGGTCGCCGAACTCAATGAGGATGGCATCCCCTCTCCTGGCGGAGGCAAGTGGCACACAACGAGCCTGCATAGGGCACTCCATCGCCTCAATGCGTAGGAGGGCTGCCCCCTGCCACTCTCCTTGCCGCGCGCACCGCTGCTAGGGGCAGTGGGTCGGTCTGACCGCCACCCTTCTTGTGCGCCCACCGATGGCAAAGCGGACACAATACCGCGAGGTCGCTGAGCGTGGTTTCTCTGACGCCAAGCATGAGAGGGACAAGGTGATGCACGTCAAACATGCCATCGACATTGTCTGAATATGTGCAGCATTCGCAGACCAACGACCCTCCGTTGGCTTCCCGATTGAGACGCCGAGCTTCCCGCGCGAGGTCACTCCGCCGCTCGAAAAGCTGCACTTCCCTTGCGATCCTCCTCCCCTCTTCGCCGGTATGTTTCTTCGGTAAGAGCGATCCTACCAATGTGACCCCTTCCGGCTCGCGAAAGTTGGGCAGCGGTGGAACGTCCGGCAAGCTGAGCGTTCGCCCACGCAAGGCCTCCCACAAAGCCGCAACCTTGTCTGGCGGTCTGACCACTATGTCGAAGGCATTGGCTAGAATAGTTCTGTCCGGAAGCCCTAGATCATCGACAAGGTGGGGAAGGCCATCAACCTGATACACGTCGAGCAAGGCGGTAGCGACCGGCCACTGAGCCAAGCGGCGAACCTCGTCAGGGTCGGTATAGAAGACGGGTGTTTCGCCATAGACCTTGCTGACCCTCGCGACGTTGAGGACGTGGCCACCAAGATCGTCGCGCACATGAGCGCCGCCCCCGATCGCGATGAGGAAGGGCTGCTCGACTGCATATTCCGCTGCAATACGGGCGGAGCGAAAGTGCGATCGATCCTTGGCCGCCGCGTTGCCGCGCGAGCTGAAGCAGACAGCTCGACCTCTCAGCGGACCAAAAACCGCCTTCACTCCCATCAAGGCATCGGGTGAAGGAACGACGTCTTCGAAGCGCGGTGCTGTCATTCGGCGGGGTCCGCCCCCAACTCCACCGCCACCTTCCTGAACCGCTCCAGCGCCGCCTCCAGATTTTCGACGATCTCCGCTGCCACCTCATCGGGCGGGGGCAGGCTGTCGGGATCGATGTGCCCGTCATCCTTCAACCAGAAGATGTCGAGGTTCAGCTTGTCGCGCGCAGCAAGCTCCTCGTAGGTAAAGCACCGGAAGCGTTCACTGTCCTCGCGCGTGTGGCGCTGATGGTTCGACCGGTAGGCCTCGACAAAATCGTCCAAGGCGGCGCGTGTTAGCGGGCGCGTGCGGAGCGTGAAGCTCTTGTTGGTGCGGAAGTCATAGACCCAGAGTTCTTCCGTCGCGATACGTTCGCCAGCCGCCACTTTTTCGAAGAAGAGGACGTTGGCCTTGACGCCCTGTTTGTAGAAGATCCCGGTCGGCAGGCGCAGCAGCGTGTGGAAGTTGAAGTCCTTCAGCAGCCGCTTGCGGATCGCCTCGCCCGCCCCACCTTCGAACAGCACATTGTCGGGCAGCACCACCGCAGCAGTCCCGCCAGGCTTGAGGATCGTCATGATGTGCTGGAGGAAATTGAGCTGCTTGTTCGACGTGGTGACGGTGAAATCCTCGCGTACGTAGTCCTGCCGTTCGCTCTCGATTTCTCCTTCCTGATTGACGATGCGGTACGACTGGCGTTTCCCAAAGGGGGGGTTGGCCAGCACAATGTCGTACCGCTTGCCGTCATCAGAGAGCAGGGCGTCCCGTTGATCGACAGGTGACTTGTCGCCTCCGAGCCCGTGCAGGTAGAGATTCATCGCGCACATACGGACGACCTCAGCGACAATATCGTGACCTTGCAGGCTCTGTTCACGCAGCCTGCGAGACATGGCACGATCTTTTGCAGCGGGCTTGTCCTTCATGTGCTCGTATGCGGCGAGCAAGAAGCCGCCCGTGCCACAGGCAGGGTCACACACTGTTTCCCCCGGCGCTGGATCGACCACCTCTACAATGGCGTCGATCAACGTGCGCGGGGTGAAGTACTGCCCTGCCCCGCTCTTCACCTCACCTGCATTACGCTCCAGCAAGCCTTCGTAGATTGCGCCTTTCACGTCGATGGTTTGGCTCAACCAAGTCTCGCCGCCGATCAGGGTTACCAGCCGTTGCAGCTTAGCCGGATCGTTGATTTTGCTCTCGGCCTTGAGAAAGAGCGTTCCGACGAAGTCAGTCCGCTTGGAGAGCGTCGCGAGGGCATCCTTGTAATGTGCATCGAGCGCTTCGCCCGTCTTGTCCTTGAAGGTAGCCCACTGGTACTTCGCGGGGATCAGCGAGGGCTCATCAAGGTTCGTCGAGCGCTCCTCGTCCATCTTGAGGAACAGCAGGAAGCTGATCTGGCCTACATAGTCGCCATATCCAATGCCCTCGTCGCGCAAGACGTGGGCATAGTTCCAGACCTTGGAGATAAGGGTCTGCTCGTTCATTCCCTTGTCCCTGTCCGCAGCGGTGAAACGATGCGCTCATTTACTTGCACGGTGTGACCCCGCCTGTCGGTGTAGTCGCCGCCGCACAGAAACGTGATTGATTCGTAGTAGTTTTCCAGCTCAATCACTGTGATCTGGTCCTTATGCTGCGCAGCGAGCCGGAGAAAGTTGCGACTTAGAAGCAGGCGCCAAGAGATTACATCAACAAACCAGCCCCGTTTGAGAGCTCGATGGACCTGTTGGAGGAAGCTGGTTCCGAACTCAGCCTCTGCGCCATCGCCCGTGACAAGCACGAGGGTTTGGGGTGGCTCATAGTCTAGCAAAGCCCCAGCGATTTTGGCGTGCATGACTTCATCGACCGCCTGCTCGGCTAGGCGACCATCGTCGTTGCGCACGCGCTTTAGCAGAGAGGTGTCATAGCCATACTTTCGCGCATACTGCCACAGCTTCTCATTCCCAGGTGGAAGCGATCCAGCCAGTACCCGGCTGACAGGCAGATAATCAGACTCAATCAACTGGAAGAAGTTGCGCCAGTAGATGCGCACGGCGGGCCACGGAGCTGCTTCCCGGTCTCGCGCAACCTTTTGCGCCCCCCCGATAAGGTTGGAATTGTCCACAAACATGTGCGCCTGATTTCTCACGCCAACTCTCCACGGTAGGCCGCAGCAAGGACCGATTGGCGGAGGGTGGCTATCAACCCCGAATAGCTTGAGGCCATGCCGACAGAGCTCAATAAACCGAGACCCTCATCAATCTCGGCAAATAGGGTGTCGATGCGGGCAACGATCGCTTCTTGCTCTTCTCGCTTTTCAGGCAACGGGACGGGAACCTGCATAAGACGTCCAGCCTCAATACTGTCCACCGTCGTGCCGTCTTTCGAGCACTCATGCAGTATGGCTTGAGCCGAACAACGAAGAAAATAGGCCAGATACCGAGGAGCGATGTCGGCGCGAGGATGAACGGCTCGCAAGTCCTGATTGAGCGTCACTGGGCGGGAGGTTAAAGCTACGGGAAAGCTGTGCTTCAATATGCCCGAACGCATGACACACAAGACCGACTGAGCGGGCACCAGCTTCGTCGCAGAGGCGGCGATGGCAGCTTCCGTGATATGATCCTCGGTATCGGACAGGTCGAATCGTTTCATGTCTTTCGGTGACACCCAAGGGATTTCACCATTAGTCCAGAAGTCTGGAACGGCTTTTGAGGGGGTGCCTCCGCCGAACCACTCCCCCAGCGCGCCTAATCGCTCCCATCGCCAACCGACCGGTAAATCCCACGGCCCCTCCACCGGTCCCCGATCGACCGCCGCCTTCTTCCCGCCTCGCGCCAAGCTATCCCCCATTCGCAAACGGCCTCACGCAACCAGAGCGTCCGGCAATTCCTCGATCATCGTGTTCAGGCGGTCGCCGAAAGCGCGGCGGGCGGCAATCACGCCTCCGCGTTCTACGAAGCCGGGCTGCTCCTGAAGGTCGCTGAGCGATAGGTCAATGTTCGCTGCAAGATGATCGCGAATAGCCTCCAGCCAGCCGAGCTGTTCCGCGTCGTACTCGCGCCCCGCCGTCTTCTCCCGGCCCAGCCACAGGTTGAAGCGACCGGCCATGTCCGCTGACAACGGCTGGAGCGTGTCCCGCTGTCCTAGCGCGTAGCGTACAAGCGCGACAATGTCGGTCAGCACCCTTGCGGGGTCGGCCGTGATTTTTCCCTTTGAGAGGCGCTTGTAGGCCGTCCAGACGGCAATCGGTTCCAGCAGCCAAGGTGGCTTCGCCAGCTCGCGCCGCAGGTCTTCGATGCTGGCATAGGTCAGGTGCTGCATCCGTTGGGGTTTGCCGTAGATGATGCTTAGCGCGGTCAGCTCGTCCTGATGATGCTCGAGAAACTGTTCGAACCGAGTGACGGTATCTTGAGCTGTGTTTTCATCGAAGCCGGTTGCAACCACGGCATCTGGGCTAAACTCGTCGATATACAGCTCGCTCGCCTTCTTAAGGTCAATCAACAGGCGGCGAAGCTTCGGAGCATCGGCAAGCAACCGTAGCGCCTCGTCGCGCATTCGCTTCCCTGTCTCCTCACGCGCTTTGCCGGTAATAGGCGGCGGAGTGGCTTGCTCAATCTTGTCATTGTCGATGCTGTCTAGCAGCTTCCCTGCAATGTCCCGCAGAGTGCTTCCGCCAGACGTCTCGGCAATGGCCGTATGATCCTCAGAGGCGAGCTTGCGATCGAGCGAGGCAAGCCGTCCTGCAAGCGTCGAAATCAGAGCTGAATCGTTCCGTCCGCTAGCGACGTGCTCCAGCAACTTCTCGAAACTGACATTGCGCTTGCGCTCAAGCGGCTTGGCCACCTGTTTGACCGTCTCGGTCACGCCAACCGCATCGATCAGATAGAAGCGCTCTTTCTTCACAGCATCGGGTGTGACCATGTGCAGGTCGGCATCGTTGATGCTGCGAACGCCTCGGCCTTTCATCTGCTCGAAATAGAGCGAGGATCGCACGTCGCGCAGGAAGACCAACACCTCTACGGGTTTGATGTCGGTGCCGGTGGCGATCATGTCCACGGTGACGGCCACGCGCGGATTGTAGCTGTTGCGGAAGGCGGCGATCAGCCCTTCAGGATCGTCGGCGGTGTAGGTGATTTTCTTGGCGAACTCGTTGCCCTTGCCGAACACCTCGCGGACGATGTGGACGATCTCCTCCGCGTGGTGATCGTCCTTGGCAAAGATCAGCGTCTTCGGCACCTCCGTCCGGTCCGGGAAAAGCTGGGTCGGCAGCGTATCCCGATAGGTCTCCAGCACCGTCCTGATCTGGTTGGGGGCAATCACCGACTTGTCGAGGTCGGTGGGCGCATACACGTAATCGTCGGTCAGCTCCTCATACCGCTGGCGGCGCGTGTGACGGTCGCGGCGGGGGACGGTAAAACCCTTCTTAATGGTGCTCCCACGCTCGCCAATTTCAGTGCGAATGCGGAAGATTTCGAAGGGGACATTTACCCCGTCGATCACGGATCGCTCGTAGGGATACTGCGCCACCAGGTTCTTCTGGAAATATCCCATGGTATGCACCGAGGGCGTGGCAGTGAGCCCGATGGTGAAGGCGTCAAAGTACTCAAGAACCTGACGCCAGCTACCGTAGATCGAGCGGTGGCACTCATCGACCACCACGAAATCAAACGTCTCGGGAGGGAGCGCCGGGTTGTAAGTGACTTGTTTCGTCGGGGCGGTATCCGCCTCATAGTCGCTGACTTCCTCGTCTTCCTCCGACAACTCCTCTTCGGCCAACTGAGCATAGACGCGCTGAATCGTGGAGATGACGACCGAAGCGCTGGGATCGATGCCAGCAGGACCAAGGCGCTGGACGTTGTACAACTCAGTGAACAGCCTACCCGTGCCAGGCGGTCGGTAAGCTTGAAACTCTTTGAGCGCCTGCCGCCCGAGATTGTTGCGGTCCACCAAGAAGAGAATGCGCTTGGCTCCGGCGTGTGCCAGCAAGCGATAAGCCTGTGTCGCGGCGGTGAAGGTCTTGCCCGCGCCCATCGTCATCTGGACCAAGGCGCGGGGCTTTCCGGCAGCAAGTGACTTCTCAAGTTCCGTGATCGCCTCTTCCTGACAATCACGCAGACCTTCGGTCACCAGTGCCGGCATGGTTCCCAGCCGTGCGCGGAGCGAGCTGCCCGACTTCAGCCAGTCAAGAAGCGTCTCCGGCTTGTGGAAACCGAAGAGATAGCGAGAGCGTTGGTTAGGGTCGGCGCGGTCGCTGAACAGAATCTCCGAGGCGCTGGCTTCGTAATCGAAGCGCAGCGGGTCGCTCCAGGCGGCAAGGTGATCCGGCAATTTGTGTTGATAGCGGCTGGCCTGATCCGCCACGCCGGAAAGCGTGTTGCCCTCAGCCTTCGCCTCGACGACCCCGCAAGCCTTGCGATCGACGAACAGCAGATAGTCGCAAGGGCCGGTGGCAAGAGGATATTCGCGGACGGCAACCCCCAGCCCCGTGCCCAAGCTCATTTCCTCACGATCCTGTATAGCCCAACCGGCTGCGCTCAGTTGCGCATCGATAACCGCTCGTGCTTTCCCCTCGGGTGTGGACATGGGGAGACAATGCCCTTCCACACTGAAAACGCAATGTTTCACGGCTTGCACTGTTAGTCGGGCGCTGCAACTACGCCGCCCGTATCGAAGACCGGAAGACCGTACATGACTGACCACAGGGCTGCGATGGCCAAGGCAGCACGTGACGCTGCGAAAGCCGCTGCCCAAACCTACCGCAATGCCAACCCGGACGCCGCTGGACTGAGCCTCAAGGCTGACATCGCAGCCTTCCGAAGGCGGCCAAGAGAGTTCAAAGACTTCCATCGGCGCGCCGTGGCCCTACTTTTATCGGAACGGCAAACGGTTGAGTTGAGCAATGCCAGGCTCGCGGCGCGATTGAGTGAAGGGATGCCGTTCAGGGCACCTTCCAATGTGTTCACGGAGAAGCTGCGCTCTTCCCAATGCAGGGAATTGCAGGAGCTACTTGCGATGAAGGGGATCGAGCTTGACCTCACTCGGTATAACTCCCTGTCCAAGATCAAGAAGGCTTTGAAGGGGCATTATTCAGGAAAGGAAGCAGAGGATGCGGTCACAATTTCCGTAGCGTTTACCGCCAACGCAGTCGTGATCGACGGGCGCAAGCACCCCATCCAACAGACCGGCAAGTACCGCCGCATCCATGCAGGTCGAGCCATGGTCAATGTAGATGGGCTGCGAGTCCTGCTCCTGCCGGAATGAGAGCCCCTACTTTACTTTAGTAAAGAGCAGCAATCCGTACACAAACCCTATCTCCGCATCTCGGATGGACGAATTGATACCGTCTAGAAGGGTGCACTTTCGCTCGGCCAATCTGTCTCATTTTTCGACCGATCAAAAGGGCTCCATTGGCCAATCCGGATGCACCACTGGCCGCCTCAGATATGCCAGAACCAGGCCCAATCCGATCAACGGGAGAAAATGAAATCTCCCGTCAAAGCCGAAGCTTATGATCCCCGATGCGAGCAGTCCGACGATCACGGGTAGGTCATATCTCCCCCACCACCCGGCTCCAATGATAAATGGGGCAAAAAACACAGCCGTCAGCATCAAACGCTCCTAACGAAAGGGTCGTAAATACCGTGGCCTATCAGTGCATAGGGCGCAACTGAAAATGGGTGCCGCGTCAATCGATCAAGACCGATACGGATGGGAAGCTGGGCAAGCTCGGTGCCGCGATTCGCGCGGCCCGCCACGATTGCGGCCTGTCTCAGGAAGCGCTTGCGGACGCCGCTGGCATCGATCGATCGCACATGGGCAAGATCGAGCGCGGCGAGCGCAATGTGAGCGTCTTGAACGTCGCACGGGTGGCGGAGGCTCTCGGGACCACCGTAGCGTCCCTAATGGCCTCTGCCGGGCTTTAGACGGCAACGCTAAAGCGAGGCAGCTTCTCAAGCTCGGTCGCCAATCTCGAAATTGGCACTGAGCCGTATTGCTGGTTCACGTTTCCAGCCGAGTGACCCAGGATGGCAAGGGTGGCGCGATGATCCAACCCGTGCTCGGCAGCGAGGGTGTTGAAGAGGTGCCGCCAAGCATGGTTGGGCTTAACCCCCTCAATACCTAGATTCCGCACCCACTCAGCAAGGCGAGAACCAAGCCTGCTCGCTTGTCTATTGAGCGCATTGTCACTTCGCCGATTAATCGGATTGTAGAATAACGGACCCGCCGGTCGTTCCTGAACGAAGTCCAGAAATCGTGTCTCGATCAAGTGGCTGTGCAGCGGAACGGTGCGAGCTTCCCTTGTCTTTATCGGCCCCGCTTCAGGGGTGAAGCGCATCACCCATATGCCGTCCAACTCCACAATGTCGGCTTTCCGAAGCTGGGTCACCTCATTCACCCGGGCGCCTGAGTATGCCATGAGCCAAGGCACCCACCGCACGGAATTGCGCCAGTCATCCCCCGCCTTACCTTCGATAGGCTCAAGCGTGGCAGTCAGGATGGTCGTAGCTTCATCCGTAGTGAACTCTTTTGGCCGGAGTCGCTGAGCTTTCGGAGCGGTAACCTTGGCCACGGTGAGCATCGGGTTGGCATCTATCAGCCCGTCCCCAGCCGCCCATGCCAAAAGGGTGCTGACCGCACCCAAATAGCTGCCGTTGATTGTTTTCGCGCTAAGGGGCTTGCCGCGAAACTTCGCTTCATCGCGCAGGTAGTTGCGCCACGCGATTAAGTGCTTGCTCGTCAACGCGTGCGCGTTGTCCGAACCCACATGCTCGACAAGGTTTGCCACGTAGGGACGCCATTGCGCGATGGTCTTCGGATTTCTGCCAGGCACCGCCGCATACTTTTCGAACAGCCCAATCAAGCTGAGCGCTCGATTGCTTCGCTCGGCTTCTGAAAGCTCCCTGCCCTCGCGAGCCTCCTTCAGCCGTCGCAGCTCCAGCGCCTTCTCAGCGCGAAGCTCCAGCTCTTGTGCAAAGTCTGGGTCCACCTCCGCCCTGCGTTCGTTATCACGATCGAGTTGTGCAAAGAAATCAGCCGCCTCCAGCGACATCCGCTCCATCCCATTTGCGATTCCATGAGAGACGGAGCGCTGTTGCTCCGTCGGCTGCGAAAGCGCTTCACGCTCTGCCCATTCGACTGCCTGTCTTGCTTGCTCAATCCAAGCGTCAGTCTTCATCACGCTCGCCGGAATGAGGCGTTTGGCCTCGGCTCGATCTTTGACTCTGAGCGACCAACGCCATTCTGATCTAGGATTCCCAGTTCTAGTCAGAAAAAGGTGTCGAAGCTCGTCGGGCACCGCCCGGCGAAAATAGTAGGTTCCTTGATGAAGCTGAAGGTAGGTACACACGGCAATCTCCTATTACGTCTGTAACAGCCAGCCGTAGAAACACCGTTTGTTTTCAAGGTTTTTCCACACTTTCAATCGTTTGAAAGTGGTTGGTGCCCAGAAGAGGACTCGAACCTCCACGGGGTTGCCCCCGCCGCCACCTGAAGACGGTGCGTCTACCAATTCCGCCATCTGGGCACACAGGCGAGCCGGTCATCGAAGCCCAAAGAGCTTTCCGTCTCGCGGGTAGGGGCGCGCCACTAGCGAAGGCGGAGGCATGCTGTCAATGCCGTTCGCAGCGCGGCGCAACCTTGCAGGCGGCGGCGCGTTGGGGCATGGCGCACGCGCAATCGCGGACATTTCGACCAAGGCACTCTCATGGCTCAGACAGGCCCCCTGCAGGACAAGCTCGTCGTCCTTTTCGGCGGCAGCGGTTTCATCGGCATCCATGTCGCGCAGGCGCTGCTCGATCGCGGCGCGCGGCTGCGCATCGCCAGCCGTCACCCGGAGGATGCGTGGCGCCTCAAACCGCTCGCCAATCTGGGCCAGATCCAGTTCGCGCGCTGCGACGTGCTGCGCGAGGACAGCGTGCGCGCCTGCGCCGCGGGGGCCGATGCGGTGGTCAACCTGGTCGGTTCGTTCGACGGCAATCTCAAGAAACTGATGGGCGACGCCGCCGGGCGTATCGCGCGCGCCGCGAGAGATGCGGGCGCCTCGGCGCTGGTGCAGGTGAGCGCGATCGGCGCCGATGCGGAGAGCGAATCGGGCTACGCCGCGGCCAAGGCGCGCGGCGAACTGCTCGTGCAAGAGGCATTCCCCGAGGCAACGATCGTCCGCCCCTCGCTCGTGTTCGGCGAGGAGGACGGGCTGATCGCGCTGTTCGCCGGGCTGATCCGCTCGTTCCCGGTGCTGCCGGTGTTCGCACCCGAGGCGAAGCTGCAGCCGGTATATGTCGACGACGTCGCCGAAGCGATCGCGACGGCGGCGGCCGATGCGGCGGCGCATGGCGGCAGGACCTACGAGCTGGGCGGCCCCGAAACACTTACCGTGATGGAACTCAACCGGCGGATCGCCGAAGCGCAGCGGCGCAAGCGGAGCTTCGTGCCGATGCCCGACTTCGCCTCCGCCGCCTTCGCCATGCTGCCCGGCACGCCGATGGGCAGCGACCAGTGGCTGATGCTGAAGCAGGGCAACCGGCCGTCGGGCGAGCATCCTGGCTTCAAGCCGTTCGGAATCGAACCCAAGCCGCTCGGCCTGTTCCTCGACCGGTGGATGGAGCGCTACCGCAAGCACGGGCGGTTTGCCGGGCGGGTGGCGGCATAACAGTATGCATGAGTCCCCGCCCTTCGACTGCCTGCAGGGCAGGCGCTCAGGATAAACTGCCTGCCGTGCAGGCAGGCGGGGACCTCGGGCAGCAAGCGGAATGCCAGTGGCACGAGGTTCCTGCCTCCGCAGGAACTCAGTCCTTCACTACCGGAGGCTGCGTCCCCTCGTCGGCCAGCAGCGTGAGCGGTTCGACCAGCAGGATCGCGCCGTCGCTGCCGGTGATCCGCACCCTTGCGCCCGCTTCGAGATCGGGGCCGCGCGCGAGCCATTCGCTGTCGCCGTGGCGCACGCGGCCGGTGCCGCCGTCGAGCGGCGTGGTCACCACCGCGGTATCGCCGACCAGCCGCCCGCCGCGCTTGTTCATCAGCGGATCGGAGCTGACGATCGGCCGGTCGCGCAGGAAGCGCTTGGCAGAATAGGCGATGATCAGCGCCAGGAACACGAAATTGACCACCTGCGCGACCACCCCGAGATCGATCACGAAGGTCAGCAGGCCGACGATCAGCGCCGCGACAGCGAGCCAGATCAGGTAGACGCCCGGAACGATCAGCTCGAGCGCGGCGAGCGCCAGCCCGATCGCGACCCACACCCAGTGCGGATCGAGATTGTCGAGCCCGTCCATCAGCTGTCGCCTCTCGTACGCGGCACGCCCGTGCGCGGGCGCTGCGTCGGCAGTTGGGTGCCTCGATCACCTGTCGTCACGTCGCCCTCGCGCGGTTCGACCATGTCGCGCACCAGCTCGCCGATCCCGCCGAGCGAGCCGATCAGCTGGGTCGTCTCGACCGGGAACAGGATGGTCTTGGCGTTGGGGCTGTCGGCGAACTTGCCGACCGCCTTGGTGTATTCCTGCGCGACGAAATAGTTGATCGCCGCATTGCCGCTCTGCGCGATCGCATCGGACACCATTTCGGTCGCCTTGGCCTCGGCCTCGGCGGCGCGCTCGCGCGCTTCGGCGTCGCGGAAGGCGGCCTCGCGCTTGCCCTCGGCCTCGAGGATCGCCGACTGCTTGCGCCCCTCGGCGCGCAGGATCGAGCTGGTCTTGTCGCCTTCGGCCTCGAGGATCTCGGCGCGCTTCAGGCGTTCGGCCTTCATCTGCCGCGCCATCGCCTCGGAAATGTCGAGCGGCGGGCGGATATCCTTGATCTCGACGCGGGTGATCTTGACCCCCCAGGGCGAGGTCGCGTGATCGACCACGCTGAGCAGCCGCGCATTGATCTCGTCGCGCTTCGACAGCGTCTCGTCGAGGTCCATGCTGCCCATCACGGTGCGCAGATTGGTGGTGGTGAGCGCGAGGATGGCGTTGTGCAGGCCGGAGACCTCGTAGGCCGCCTTGCCCGCCTCGAGCACCTGGAAGAAGACCACCGCGTCGACCCCGACCATGGCGTTGTCCTTGGTGATGATTTCCTGCCCGGGAATGTCGAGCACCTGCTCCATCACGTTGATCTTGTGACCGACGCGATCGATGAAGGGGACGAGGATATGCAGGCCCGGATCGGCCGCCTTGGTGAACTTGCCGAGTCGCTCGATCGTGTAGACGTAACCCTGCTTGACCACGCGCACGGTGGTGAACAGCACCAGTACGATGATCGCCACCAGAAACGCCACGAACAGCAAATTGCCCATATCGCCTACCTCTCATCCACTCCGATCGCATCGTAGCGCCCCGCGCGGGCTTTGCAATTCGGCAAGGATTTGATCCTACGAATCGCCCCGGCAGGAACGGGGCGTCGCCAGTGATCGAAATCGAAGTCCAGAACGAGACTCACCAGAGCCAGCACAAGTTGCGCTTTTCCGCGGTGCCGCGGATCGGCGAAGGGGTGCGTATGCGCGAACCCGACGGGCGCTGGGCGAGCTACGACGTGCTCGACGTGTGGTACCAAAAAGCCGAATACGGCGATGTCTGGGTGCCCTATCTGCATATCTGCATGACACCGGAAGAGCAGGGAATGCCGGAACCGCAGGACGATGTGGCCCGCGATTCCCCGCTCGCGCAGCACCGGCACGCGGACCGCGCCGATGCGCTGGCGCAGTTCGGCAGTCTTCTCCCGCGGCAGGACATCGGCCGATGAAGCATCTGATCAAACGCGACCTGCGCTCGGGCCGGCCCGCCAACGAGCCGGGCGAAGCGCGCCCGCCAAGCGAGTCGCGGGCGGCGCCCGCGCCGCCACCGGCCGCTCATTCCGAGCCTGCCGAACCCCCGGTCGACGATACCGAGGCGATCGTCGCGGCGGCCAAGGCGGCCGCCGCCGCGTCTCCGGCACAAGCCGGGCAGCGTCTCTGCCTGGTGGTCGACGATTCGCGGATGATCCGGAAGGTGGCGCGGCGGATCGTGAGCGGGATCGGGTTCACCGTGCTCGAAGCCGAGAACGGCGAGGAAGCGCTCGCCCATTGCCGCAAGGCGATGCCCGACCTCGTGCTGACCGATTGGGACATGCCGGTGATGAGCGGCCTCGATTTCGTCGCGACCCTGCGCGCGCTACCCGGTGGCGGGAATGCCAAGGTCGTCTTCTGCACTTCGAAATCGAGCGTGCACGATATTCATGACGGCATCGCGGCGGGGGCGGACGAATATGTCGTCAAGCCGTTCGACGAGCTCGGCCTGCGGCGCAAGCTGGAGGTGCTCGGCTTCGTGTAAGTCGATTGCGCCGCGTGCAAGTTGATGAAATACATCCGCTGCACGGCATAAATTGAATCCCAAAGGAGCGCGTCAAACCGCAAAGCCCCGCCGGGATGGCGGGGCTTGGTGCGAAGGCGATTCACGGTGCGAAAGAGCGCCGGCAGCCTAGGCGATTCGGGCGCCTGTAGGACAGGAAAATCTCGTTCGATGGATGCTCGGGGGTTGGCGGTGCGCTCAGTCCCCCTCCGGCCCGAGATAGTCCGCGCCATACACCGCATCGCGGAAATCGTGATGGAGCGCGTTGTCGAACGGCACCTTCTGCGTCGCGAACACCACCGCCATATCGTTCACCGGATCGACCCAGAACAGCATCGAGGGATAGCCGTCCCAGAAGAATTCGCCGACCGCGCCGCGGTTTTCCTGCGGTGTTTGCGGTTGCGCGGTACGGACGAAGACATCGAACCCGAACCCGCCGCTGCCCTTGCCCGGCAACCACAACCGGTTCGCCGCCGGAATGCGCGGGTCGAGATGGTCGGTCGCCATCAGGCGCACCGTCGAAGGCTTCAGGATCCGCACCCCGTCGAGCGTTCCCTCGCCGAGCAGCATGCGCGCGAAGCGCATATAGTCGTCGACCGTGGTGACGATGCCCGAGCCGCCCATCGTCATCGGCTTGCCCTTGAAATTGGGCTCGAGCCAGCTCTCGCGCGGCATCGGTTTGAGCGCGCCCTCGCCCCCGGCGACGTAGATCCGCGCGAGCCGCGGCAAGTCGGCCTCGCCGCGCTTCCAGCCGCTGTCCGCCATCCCGAGCGGCGCGAAGATATGTTCGCGCACATAGTCGGCGAAGTCCTGCCCCGAGAGCACCTCGACCAGCCGCGCCTGGACGTCGACCCCGGCGCTGTAGTGCCAGTGCGTGCCCGGATCGTAGAGCAGCGGCACCTGCGCCATGCGGTCGGCGAATTCGGCCAGCGTGTGGTCCGCCGACAGCGGCTCCAGCTCGTCCCACACCGGATCGCTCGGGTGGCCGGCATTGCCGTAGGTGAAGCCCGCCGTGTGCCGCAGCACGTCGCGGACGGTGATCTTGCGGCCGGGCGGCCTTGTGACGATTTCGCCGTCCTCGCCGACATGGTCGAACACCTGCGTTCCGGCGAATTGCGGCAGGTGCCGTTCGAGCGGATCGTCGAGCCCGAACTTGCCCTGCTCCCACAATTGCATCAGCGCGACACCGGTGACCGGCTTGGTCATCGAGAAGATCTGCACCAGCGTGTCGCGCGCGAACGGCCTGCCCGCCTCGCGGTCGGCCGCGCCGGCTTGCTCGAAGCAGGCCTCGGCGCCGTCCTTCCACACCAGCGCCGAGGCGCCGACGGTGCGGCCTTCGGCGACCGCGCCCTCGAGCATCCGGTCGATCCGCCCGCAATCGAGTTCGAATTGTGCGGACTGCGCGCCTGCGAGAATATCCGCGCGGCCGACTTCCGCGCCTTCGATACCGACGGGTATACGCCACAGCTTCCCCCCGCCGCGGAAGGTCGTCGTCGCATAGAGCGAGCGATGGTCGAAATCGCCTTCGCCGAAGACGAGGCTGGCGACGTTTGGCATGCCCTCGGCGATCACTGCCACCGCGCCGCTCTCCGGATCGTAGCGCAGGATGCGGCCGTTCTGGTTGTCGGCGATATAGACCCGGCCGAGCCGGTCGATCGCGAGTCCGTCCGCCCCGCTCGCACCGGTATCCGCAACGCGGCGCGCCGCTCCGGCATCGCCGTTCGCCAGCACCTCGATCGCCCACAGCCCGCCGTCGAACACCACCGGTCCGATGGCGGAGAATATCTGCGCGGCGTAGACCGTTCGCCCGTCCTGCGAGACGACCATGCCGTTGGGAAACGGCACCGCATCGGTCCACAGCTCGGCCTTGCCGTTACCGGCGAGGCGGTAGATCGCATTGGTGCCGTCGTTGGACACCAGCACCTGCCCGCCGGGCATCACGACGATGGCGTTGGGATCGCGAATGCCGGTCGCGGCGACGCGTTTCGAGCCGTCGGGCGCGATGCGCCACACCGCGCCGTCGATCGCCGCCCCGCCCTCGCCGTCGCTGAAGACGTTGGTCGGCCCGAAATCGGCGGCGAGGATATCGGTCTCGCCGATCCCGGCCTGACCGAGATGGGTGCTCACTTCGGCGATCTTCTCAGCGCCGCCGTCGGGCGTCATCCGCCAAACCGCGCGGTTGGCGCCGACGTAGAGTTCGCCGCGTCCGTTGAAGGTCAGTCCCTCGGACGCCTCGAAGCGGTCGGTGAACAGAATCGGCGCGACCGGGAACGACGGCTCGGAGGGCTGTGCGGTGTGCGCGCAGCCGCCAAGCAACGCCGCAGCACAGAACGACAGCGCTGCGTCTCGCACACGCACGCGGTCAGCCCTGTAGCGCACTTTGGTAGAGCGCCAGCAGGTTGGCCCATGCCCGCTCCGCCGGAGCTTCGGCGTAGGACGGGCTGCCGGGCACGGTCCAGCCGTGATCGCCGGCGTAGACCTCGATTTCAGCCGGGCGCCCGGCGGCATCGGCGGCTTCGCGCAGGACGGTCTTGTGCGTCGGGGCTTCCGCATCGTCGTCCTGCGCAATCGCGATCAGCAGCGCGGCCTTCATCCGCTCCATCAGCCTGTGCGGGCTTAGCGGGTTGTCGTCGCGCACGAGACCGCCGCCATGGAAGCTCGCCGCAGCCTTGACGCGCGAGGGCGCCGCGGCGGCGGTCCACATCGCGAACGGGCCGCCCATGCAATAGCCCTGCGTGCCGACACCGCGCTCGGTGTCGACCGGCGCCTGCGCATCGAGCCAGCCGATCGCGGCCTTGGCATCGCGCATGATCGCCTCGGCATCGAGCTTGCCGCGCATTTCGCGCGCGCGCGGCCAGCCGCCATCGGCGAAATCGGCGAAGTCCTGCCAGATCGGCGCGGGCGCATCGCGGTAATACTGGTTCGCTACCAGCACCGCATAGCCGCGCCCGGCGAGGCGCCGCGCCATGTCGCGCTTGGTTTCGCGCAGGCCCGCGATATCGGGCCACAGCAGCACCGCCGGCGAGGGGCCCGAGACCGGATGGACGAAGAACCCGTCCATCCGCCCGTCGGGCGTCTCGAAGGCGATCGTGTTCTCGGCCATCGCCGGGAGCGCGATGTCGCCGCCCTCGCCCTCTTCCATCGGCGCGCAGGCGGCGAGCGCGGCCATCCCGGTCATCGCGCCGAACTGGCGGCGGCTCAGCCCCTCCTTCGCCCATCTGGCCAGTTTCGCTTCGTCGCACATGGTCCGTGTCTCCTCTCGCGCGCCAGCCTATGCTGCCCGCGGCTTATGGACAAGCATCCGCGCACGCGGCAGGATAGGTTGCAAGGGGCCACTCACGAGCCCGGGAGAGGACGGACATGATCACGCGCTTCGCATTCGTCGCGGCGGCAGCCCTCGCGCTGGGCTCCTGCGACATGGCCGTGGGACAGATGGACGGCAGCGGCATCGACGCCGCGCGGCTGGTCGGGGCGGACGAGGACTGGGCCAACTGGATCACCCACGGCAGGACCTATTCCGAACAGCGCTTCTCCCCGCTCGACCAGGTGAACACCGACAATGTCGGCGAGCTCGGCCTCGCCTGGTTCGCCGACATGGACACCGCGCGCGGGCAGGAAGCGACCCCGCTGGTGATGGACGGCAGGCTCTACCTCACTACCGCGTGGAGCAAGGTCCGCGCCTTCGACGCCGCGAGTGGCGAACCGCTGTGGGAATACGACCCCGAAGTGCCCGGCGAAACCGCGGTCAAGGCGTGCTGCGACGTCGTCAATCGCGGGCTCGCCGCGTGGGGCGACCGGCTCTATCTCGGCACGCTCGACGGGCGGCTGGTCGCGCTGAATCGCGAGACCGGTGCGGTCGAGTGGGAAGTGCGCACCACCGATCCCGAGCAGAGCTACACCGTCACCGGCGCGCCGCGCGTGATCGACGGGATGGTGATCATCGGCAATGGCGGCGCCGAGTTCGGCGTGCGCGGCTATGTCGCCGCCTACGACGCGGAGGACGGCGAGGAGATCTGGCGCTTCTACACCGTGCCCGACGGCGATTCCTCCGACGATCCCGAATATTTGCAGCAGGCCTCCGAAACCTGGTTCGGCGACGTGCTCGGCAGCGAGAGCGGTATCGGTGGCGGCGGCACGGTGTGGGATTCGATGGCCTACGATCCCGAACTCGGCCTGCTCTATATCGGGGTCGGCAACGGGTCCCCGTGGAACCGCGCCTATCGCTCGCCCGGCGAGGACGGCACCGGCGAGGGCGACAATCTCTACCTCTCCAGCATCGTCGCAATCCGCGCCGAGACCGGCGAATATGTCTGGCACTACCAGACCACGCCGGGCGAGACGTGGGACTATACCGCCACCCAGCACATCGTGCTCGCCGACATGGAGATCGACGGCGAGAAGCGGCAGGTGCTGATGCAGGCACCCAAGAACGGCTTCTTCTACGTACTCGACCGCGCGACGGGCGAATTCATCAGCGCCAAGCCCTACGTGACGGTCAACTGGGCGACCGGGATCGACGAGGACGGCCGCCCGATCGAGAATCCCGAAACGCGAATCGACAAGACCGGCCAGCCCGCCCTCGTCACGCCCGGCGCGCTCGGCGGGCACAACTGGCACCCGATGGCCTACAGCCCGGTCGAGAACCTCGTCTACATCCCGGCCTTCGAGGCGGCGATGATGTACGCGCCCGAGGCGAACTGGAAGCCCGACCGCAAGCGCGGCTTCAATGTCGGCTTCGATCTCGGCGCGGGCGACCTGCCGCCCGATCTCGGCATGCGGCGCGAGGTCGCGGGTACGCTCAAGGGCATGCTGGTGGCGTGGGACCCGGTGGCGCAGGAACCGCGCTGGACGGTGCAGCATCCCGGACCGTGGAACGGCGGATTGCTGGCCACCGGCGGCGGGCTGGTGTTCCAGGGGACCGCGGGGAGCGAGTTCAACGCCTATGCCGCCAAGGACGGACGCAAGCTGTGGAGCTTCGCGGCGCAGACGGGCGTGGTCGCGCCGCCGATCACCTATACGGTCGACGGCGAGCAATATGTCGCGGTGCTGGCCGGCTGGGGCGGCGCCTATGCGCTCTCGGTCGACGGCGAGATCATCGACCGGCTCGAGCCGGTGCGCAATGTCAGCCGCCTGCTCGTGTTCAAGCTCGGCGCGACCGGCGAATTGCCCGCCGCGCCCGAACTCGCCGAGATTCCGCTCGACCCGCCCCCCTCGCGCGCGAGTGCGGAGACGATCGCGGCGGGCGGGCGCCACTATGCACGCTATTGCGCGGTGTGCCACGCCCCGGCGGCGGTCGGCTCGACCGTGCTGCCCGACCTCAGGCGCAGCGGCGCGCTGCAGAACCGCGACGCGTGGCTCGCGGTGGTCCATGACGGGATTCTCTCGGCCAACGGCATGGCGAGCTTCGCCGGCTCGCTGACGAAGGAGGAGATGGACGCGATCCGCGAATACGTGATCTTCCGCGCCAACCAGGACAAGGATGGCGGGGTGAAATAGGGATGAGGAGATGAATCAGCGCGACCGCGATCCGCTCGCCGCTTCCGGCTGCGGGTGACCCGTCGGGGCTGGTGTGTTACCAATTTTGCTACGCCGAAGACGGAAATCGCTCATCATCAAAGCATCGCTGCCAATCCTCCTCGCATTGCTCGCACTGCTTGCCGCCCCGCTTGCAGCCGAGACCCTGCCCGATGCCGAACGATACGACGGGACCTTCCGGCTCGACGACGGCCACGTCGTCACCGGGGGACGCTTCGTCGAAGGCGGGTTTACGATGTTTCTCTACATCGATACCGACCGCCCCGATTTCGGGGGCGTGTTTCGCCGGATCGGGTCGAGCGATCGCTTCGAGGCGCTGCCGCTGGGACCGGGTGCCGAAACGGCGCCTGCGCTCGAAATCGAGTTCTATCGCGATGCCGATGGTTACGACCGCCTCGAATGGCGCGCGGAGGGCGAGCCGGTGCGCCGCGGCGCGCGCATCCTTCCTCATCGGAGCGAAACGGTCGGCTTCGCGTCCGCCGACGGCACCGAACTGGAGGGCCGGCTGTTGCTGCCCCCCTGTCCGGGACCGCATCCGCTGGTCGTCTCCGTCCACGGGTCCGGGCCCGTCAACCGCTATGGCGGCACCTACCATCTGTTCTTCGTCCGGCTCGGCATGGCGGTGCTCGCCTACGACAAGCGCGGCTACACTGCCGACGATTCGGCATGGCGCGAGCCCGACATCGACGAAATGGCCCAGGATGCCGCCGCAGCGGTGGAATTCGGGGCCGCGCGCCGCGACATCGACGGCGACCGGATCGGGCTGTTCGGATCGAGCCAGGGTGGCTGGGTGGCGCCCGAAGCCGCCGCGCTCGCGCCCGCCACCGATTTCCTGCTCCTGCGCGCGGGCGCGGCGCTGACGCAGCTGGATACCGTCATGCACGAAATCCGCATGGAGCTCCCCCACGACGAACTCGACCGGGCCGGAGCGAACAATGCGATGATGCTCTATCGCGAACTCTACCGGCTGGCGCAGGCCGGGCGGCCCAAGTCGGAGGCCGACCTGCTGACCGGCCCCTATCGCGACTTTGGCTGGTACCGCAGCGTGTTCGGCGACGAGCCGATCAGCGCAGCGTGGTCGGATCGCTGGTGGAGCTGGGCCGGTCGCAACCTTGCCGAGACACCCCTGCCCGAACTGCGCCGATCCGCGCTCCCGATCCTGTGGCAGCTCGGCGAGCGCGACGAGGCGGTACCGTTCGTGGCGACGCGCGAGGCGCTGCTGCGGGCGTTTGCCGAGTCGCCCGGGCGCGACCAGACGGTGCAGGTCATCGCCGACGCGCCGCATTCCTTCATCGTCGAAGGAGAGGAGGGAAAACCGGTCCTCTCACCGCAGTTCTTCGGCGGGCTGAAATCTTGGCTGGAACAGCGCGGCCTGACAGGGCCGTCGGCGGATTGCACCCCGGGCGCGCGGCGCTAGTCGAGCAACTCGCCGAGTTCGATCCGCACGATATCGGTCACTCCGGCTACGCTGCGGCTGGCGAGGAGCGAGCGGCCGTCGGGTGCGAAGCGTGGCCGCGTGAAGGCCATCGACGTTCCGCCGTTGTCGGTCACCCGGCGCAGGTCGGTGCCGTCGGGGCGGATCAGGTAGAGGTCGGTGCGACCGTAGCGCTCGGCGCCGCGATCGGAGGCGAACACGATCCACTCTCCGGTCGGCGACCAGTCCGGAGTGGTATCGTAGCCGGGGCTGTCCGACAGATTGCGCGTTTCGCCGCTGTCGAAATCGGTCATGAAGACATCGAAATCGGGCCGATCCTTGTCGGTCACCGGAAGCGCGCGGACCCAGGCCATCGCGCGTCCGTCCGGAGCCGGGGCGGGATAGAGATCCCAGTGCGGATTGCCCGTCAGCCGCTCGGGTGCGCCCCCGGCCAGCGGAACGCGATAGATTTCGTAATTCTCCAGTCCGCCCTCGACCCCGTCGTCGTGGCGATTGCCGTCGTGCAGGATCGCAGTCCCGTCGGGCGTGAAGCGCGGATGCTGCTCGCCGATACCGGGGGTGGCGCTGAAGTTGCGCGGCTCCGACCCGTCGGCGCGGATCAGCCAGATATCGCGATTGCCGTCTGCGGTCTCGCGCTGGAACGCGATCCACTGCCCGTCGGGCGACCAGCTCGCGGCGCTATCCTCGTGCGGGGACGCGGTGAGCCGCAACACCGCGCCGGTCTCGAGGTCGCGGCGATAGATGTCGAGCGCGAAACCCTCGCCTTCGGAATAGAGCAGATAGCGGCCGTCCGGCGAGAGGTTGGGATAGGTCCTGCTCGACGGATCGAGCGCCTCGACCTGCGGCAGGTCCTGTGCTGCCAGCGGCTGGGACAGCGCCAGGCAGGCGGCGCTCGCAGCCAGTATGCGCTTCTCCGTCACGATGTCCGCAAACGCTCCCAAGGCCCGGTGATCGCGTAGGTGAAGCCCGGCTCCTGCACGTTGACGAACAGGGTCGAGCCGTCGGGCGAAAAGCAGGCGCCGCAGAATTCGGCGCGGTCCTCGTGCGCGTTGCGCGCCAGATCGTAGATCGTGCCTTCGGGCGTCAGCCCACGAAGGAAATTGTCGCCGCGTCCGTCCTCGCACAGGATCAGGTCGCCCCAAGGCGAGACCGCGAGATTGTCGCACAGGTCGAGCGTGTCCGGACCGGGGCTCTCGTAGAGCAGCGTCAGCGTGCCGCCGCCCTCGCTGCCGTCCGGGGCGGGATCGTGGCGCCACACCTGGCCGGTGCCGAAATAACCGCCCTGCGTCGAGTTGAAGAACACTGCCGCGCGCCCGTCGGCCTGCGTGCCGAAGCCCATGCCTTCACCGCGGCTGAACATCGCCGCACCGGCGGCGAAACCGCGCGCGGCGAGATCGGCATCGGGCGATTCGACGTCGTCCATGTCGATCCAGCGGACCGGCAGCGTCTCGCCGACCGCGACCTTGCGCGCGTTGGGCCGGCTCCAGTCGAGCGGCCAGTTGCGCAGGTCGGCGCTGTCGTCGCCGGCGATCGCGAGCGCCTGCAGCCGCCCGCCGCGCGCCAGTTCGCCGGGCACGTCGGGGATGAAACGGTAGAACAGGCCGGTGTGGCTGTCCTCGGTCTGGTAGACGATACCGCTCGCGGGATCGGTCGCGGTCGCCTCGTGCGCGAAGCGGCCCATCGCCTTCAGCGGTACCGGGTCGACCAGCCCGGTCGCGGTCGCAGGCACTTCGAACACGAAGCCGTGCAACTGCTGCGCATCCTCTTCGCCGGGCTTGAGCATCTGCTCTTCGCAGGAGAGCCAGCTGCCCCACGGCGTCGCCCCGCCCGCGCAATTGCCGACGGTGCCGATCAAGGAGAGGTGATCGCGCACCACTTCGCCGCTCGCCATGTCCACCACCAGGGTCGAGGTCCCCCCATAGAACGGTACGCCTTTGCTGCCGTCGTAGCGGCGCGCATCGTAGAGCTTGCCGTCGGGAACGCGCGACAGCAGCGCATTGCCCTCGCCGAACGGCATGCCGTGCGACATGTCGGCGAAATTCTCGTGATTGCGCACCAGCACGATCTTGCCCGGATCGCTGTCGTGCGCGAAACAGGCCATGCCGTCGGGCCGCCCCGGCGTCATCAGCCCGTCGCTCATCGGCTTGCCGGTTCGCGTCAGCAAGCGGTAGGAAAAGCCCTCCGGCAGATCGAGCATTCCTTGCGGATCCTCGATCAGGTCGAGCCCGGCATTGGCGCTGCGGCTGTTGGCCGTGCTGCCGCAGGCGAGCGCGGAAAAGGCCATAAAGGTGGCTGCGCTGCCGCGCAGAACGGTGCGGCGGTCATAGGTCATGTGCGTCCCTCCCCATACTTGACGGCAAGGCAAGCATGGCAGCCGCATCGTTTGAAGCGGCACTCTACCAACGACATGCTCGCTGGACGAGCGGGCCGTTTCGCTAGCGCCGCGTCAGCGCTTCCTCGCTCTGCGCCATCAGCTTGGCGATGATGCTCGCGACCGGCTCTTCCTCCTTGAGCATGCCCACGGATTGCCCCGCCATCAGGCTGCCGCCCTCGACATCGCCGTCGATCACCGCGCGGCGCAGCGCGCCGGCCCAGTAGTGCTCGATCTGCAGCTGCGCCTCGGCCATCGCGATCTCCTCGCGGTCGAGCACGGCGGCGACCTCGCGCTGCTTGGCGGTGAATTCCTCGGTGCCCTTGTTCTTGAGCGCGCGCACCGGGATCACCGGCAGGCGAGGGTCGACCTGCACGCTGGCGACCGCGTCGCGCGCGCTGGCGCGGAAGAACGCCCTCTTGAAATCGGGATGCGCGATACTCTCGGTGGCGCAGGCGAAGCGCGTGCCGAGCTGCACGCCCGCCGCACCCATTTCGAGATAGCCGGCGATCGCCGAACCGCGCCCGATCCCGCCGGCGACGAAGATCAGGTGCTCCTCGCTCAGCTCGGGCAGCATTTCCTGCGCCAGCACGCTGGTCGAGACCGGGCCGATGTGGCCGCCCGCCTCCATCCCCTCGATCACCAGCGCATCGGCGCCGGAACGCAGCAGCTTCTTCGCCAGCGCCAGCGTCGGCGCGAAGCAGATTACTTTCGCGGGATTGGCGCTGTTTTTTGGTTTATAGGCCTTGATCGCCTCGACGCTGCCCTTGGGCGGGATACCTCCGGCGAGCACGACGTGGCTCACCGCGTGTTTCTCGCACACCGCGATCAGGTCGAACAGATCGGGGTGCATGGTGATCAGATTGACCCCGAACGGCCGATCGGTGCGCGCCCTGGTTTCGGCGATTTCGGTGTCGAGCAGGTCGGGCGTCATCGCGCCGCAGGCGATCACGCCGAACCCGCCGGCATTGCTGATCGCCGAGACGAGATTGCGCTCCGAAACCCAGCTCATCGCCCCGCACAGGATCGCATGGTCGCAGCCGAGAAAATCGCTGCCGCGCTGCATCAGGCGGCTGGTCTTGGGATAGTTGCTCATGGGTAGAAGCGCTTAGGCGGCACGGCTATTGGCGGCAAGTGGCGGCGGCATGTGGCGGCGGCAAGTGGCCGCGGCGCGGCGCATTGCGGCAAGCGACGGAACGAAGTGGTCCGCCTGCCATTGAATCCGGTGAGGCAGGCGATGCGGTCCCAACCGTTAGTGTGATCGCTTTTCCCGATAAGCCTGACAGGAGTTAATTGCTTCACTCGATTGGCGCGGACGCGTAAATCGTACCCACGAAATTTCGACTCGAACATATTGAGCAGGAGAACACAGACAATGGATGCCAAGACAGGTGAAATCAGTGGCTGCCCCTTCGGCGGCGACGGCGACACGCGCGCGCTGTTCGGGCGGACCAACCGCGACTGGTGGCCCGACGCGCTCGATCTCTCGATCCTGACGCAGGGCGGCAAGAACCCCGATCCGATGGGCGACGATTTCGATTATGCCGAGGCGTTCAACGCGATCGATTACAAGGCGCTCAAGGCGGACCTGACCGCGCTGATGACCGACAGCCAGGAATGGTGGCCGGCCGATTACGGGCATTACGGCCCGTTCTTCATCCGCATGGCGTGGCACGCCGCGGGCACCTATCGTACCAGCGACGGCCGCGGCGGTGCGTCGAGCGGGCAGCAACGCTTCGCCCCGCTCAACAGCTGGCCCGACAACGGCAATCTCGACAAGGCGCGCCGCCTGCTGTGGCCGATCAAGCAGAAATACGGCAAACACATCAGCTGGGCCGACCTGTTCGTGCTGACCGGCAACGTCGCCATCGAAAGCATGGGCGGCCCGACCTTCGGCTTCGGCGGCGGCCGCAAGGACGTGTTCGAGCCGGAAACGGTCTATTGGGGCACCGAGGATCAGTGGGTCAACGAAGACGCCCCCACGCGTATCAATCCGGACGAAGGCAAGGCGCTCGAAACCCCGCTCGCGGCGATCCAGATGGGTCTGATCTACGTCAACCCCGAAGGCCCGCAGGGCAACCCGCACGACGACGAAGGCATGGCGCGCGACATGCGCGAAACCTTCGCCCGGATGGCGATGAACGACGAGGAAACCGTCGCGCTCACCGCCGGCGGTCACACCTTCGGCAAGTGCCACGGCGCCGCTCCGGCGGACAGCTTCAGCGGCTCGCCCGAGAGCGAAGCGATGCAGCACATGGGCTTCGGCTGGCTCACCGATCCGGAAGAGATCGGCAAGGGGCACATCACCACCTCGGGCATCGAGGGTGCGTGGACCAACACGCCCGACAGCTGGTCGGAAAACTATTTCCGCCTGCTGCTCGATTACGATTACGAGCTCACCCAGAGTCCGGCCGGTGCAAACCAGTGGACCCCGATCGACCCGAAGGAAGAAGACATGGCGCCCGACGCGCGCGATCCTTCCAAAAAGGTGCCGACGATCATGACCACGGCGGACATGCAGCTCAAGCGCGATCCGGAATACCGCAAGATCGCCGAGAAATTCCGCACCGATCACGAAGCGTTCAAGGACGCCTTCGCCCGCGCATGGTTCAAGCTCACCCACCGCGACATGGGCCCCAAGGTCCGCTATCTCGGCCCGGAAGTGCCGGGCGAGGACCTGATCTGGCAGGATCCGATCCCCGCCGGAACGCCCGTGTCCGACAGCGATGCTGCGGCGTTCAAGGCCAAGGTGCTCGATAGCGGGCTCTCAGTCAGCGAACTGGTCAAGGCGGCGTGGGCCTCGGCCTCGACCTACCGCAATTCGGACCATCGCGGCGGCGCCAACGGCGCGCATATCCGCTTCGACGAACTGAAGAACTGGGCGGTCAACGATCCCGAGGAACTGGGCAAGGTGCTTGCCAGGCTCGACGAAATCCGCGGCGATATCTCCATGGCCGATGCGATCGTGCTCGGCGGTGCCGCGGCGGTCGAAAAGGCGGCCGGGGACGGCGGTTTCGATGTCAGCGTCGACGTCACCACCGGCCGCGGCGATGCGAAGCGCGAGGATTTCGATGCCGAGAGCTGGGAGCCGCTCGAGCCGCTCGCCGACGGGTTCCGCAACTATCTCAAGACCAAGGCCACGGTGAAGACCGAGGACCTGCTGATCGACCGGGCGAACCTGCTCGGCCTGTCGGTGCCGGAGATGACCGTGCTGGTCGGCGGGATGCGCGCACTCGGCGCGGTGTCGAAACATGCCGCGCACGGCAACCGGATCGGCGTGTTGACGGACAAGCCCGGCGTGCTGTCGAACGACTTCTTCACCAACCTGCTCACGATGGGCGTGGAGTGGAAGGTCGTCGACGAGAGCGGCGACGAGGAATTCGTCGGCAAATGCCGCAAGACCGGCGAGGAACTGTGGCACGCCACGCGCACCGACCTGGTGTTCGGCTCCAATTCGCAGCTCCGCGCCGTCGCCGAGGTCTATGCCGAGAACGGCCACGAAGCGAAGTTCGTCGACGACTTCGTCGCGGCTTGGACCAAGGTGATGGACGCCGACCGGTTCGACCTGAACTGATCGCGCTTCCGACACGTGAAAACGAAGCCCCCGGCGCAAACGCCGGGGGCTTTTTGTTTTTCCGATTGTGCTGAACGGGTTTTCCGCGGTTTGCGCGCGGAACGCAGCGGCACGGCGCCCGTATTTCCTTCATATCCAACAGGAAAGGGCGCCGCCATGGCCGACAAGACCGTACCCCCCACCACCACGGATGCGGGTATCCGCGTGCAGAGCGACGAGCACTCGCTGACCATCGGCCGCGACGGCCCGATCGTGCTGCACGATCACTATCTGCTCGAGCAGATGGCGAACTTTAACCGCGAGCGGATTCCCGAACGCCAGCCGCATGCCAAGGGCTCGGGCGCGTTCGGCCATTTCGAGACCACCGGCGACGTCTCCCGATACACCAAGGCGAAGCTGTTCCAGCCCGGCGCCAAGACCGACGTCGCCGTGCGCTTCTCGACCGTGGCCGGCGAGCGCGGCAGCCCCGACACCTGGCGCGACCCGCGTGGTTTCTCGGTCAAGTTCTACACCGAAGACGGCAATTTCGACATGGTCGGCAACAACACGCCGATCTTCTTCATCCGCGACCCGATCAAATTCCAGAACTTCATCCGCAGCCAGAAGCGCCGTGCCGACAACGGCCTGCGCGATCACGACATGATGTGGGATTTCTGGACGCTGAGCCCGGAAAGCGCGCACCAGGTCACCTATCTTATGGGCGATCGCGGCGTGCCTAAGAACTGGCGCGAAATGAACGGCTATTCGAGCCACACCTACATGCTGACGAACGAAGATGGCGAGAAGTTCTGGGTCAAGTTCCACTTCCATACCGAGGTCGGCGACGAAAGCGGCAACGCCCACCTGACGCAGGACGAGGCGGTCAAGAAAGCCGGCGAGGACAGCGACTACCACCGCCGCGACCTGTTCGATGCGATCCACGCGGGCGATCACCCCAGCTGGACGCTCAAATGGCAGGTGATGCCGTATGAAGACGCCAGGACCTATCGCATCAACCCGTTCGATCTCACCAAGGTCTGGCCGCACGAGGACTATCCGCTGATTGAGGTCGGCACGCTGACGCTGGACGAAAATCCGGTCGACTGGGACACGCAGATCGAACAGCTCGCCTTCGAGCCGAACAACATGGTGCCCGGCATCGGCCTGTCGCCCGACAAGATGTTGCTGGCCCGCGGCTTCTCCTATGCCGATGCGCACCGCGCGCGGCTGGGGGTCAACTACAAGCAGATCCCGGTCAACAAGCCGCGCTGTCCGGTCCATTCCTACAGCCGCGCGGGCCATATGCGGACCGAGAACGCACTCGATCCGGTCTACGCGCCCAATTCGTACGGTGGACCGGCGGCGCAGGCCTACCCCGGCGGCGAAGCGGGGCTGTGGCACGCCGATGGCGACATGGTGCGCCAGGCCTATACGCTGCGCAAGGACGACGACGACTGGAGCCAGGCCCGCGCGCTGGTCAATGACGTGATGGACGACGCCCAGCGCGAACGCTTCGTATCGAACGTCGCCGGCCACCTCGCCGACGGCGTCAGCGAAAAGGTGCTGGTGCGCGCGTTCGAATACTGGCGCAATGTCGATACCGATATCGGCGGGCGCATCGAAAAGGCGGTGCGCGACAAGATCGGCGGCAAATCGACCGCTCCGGGCATGGCCTCGGCAAAATCGATCGGGGGCGGATAAGAGCGGGGCGCAACACCGCGCAGCGGGGCAGTCAGGCCCCGTATTCGATCCGTACCCGGCCCGCCGCTTCGCTCGCGAGGCGGCGGGCCTCGCCGGTCGAGCTTCCCGTCGCCAGCGCCACGCCCATCCTGCGCCAGGGCCGCGAAGTGGGCTTGCCGAAAATGCGGACATCGGCGCTCTCCGCCATCGCCTCGGCGAGCCCGGCATAGGACAGCGTTTCGCTGTCGCGGTCGGCGAGGATCACTGCGCTGGCCGACGGCCGCGCGCGGATCTCGGCAGGCACCGGCAGCCCCATGATCGCGCGCGCATGGAGGTCGAATTCGCTCAAGTTCTGGCTCACCAGCGTCACCATCCCGGTATCGTGCGGGCGCGGGCTGAGTTCGGAAAAGATCACCTCGTCGTCGACCACGAAGAATTCGACCCCGAACAACCCGTAACCCCTGCCATCGCCCGCCAGGGCTTCGACGACCCGCCGCGCCATGTCCTGCGCCGTGGTCACGGCGGCATCGGACATCGCCATCGGCTGCCAGCTTTCCTGGTAGTCGCCGCGTTCCTGCCGGTGGCCGATCGGCGGGCAGAAGGACACCCCGCCCGCATGCCGCACGGTCAGCAGCGTGATCTCATAGTCGAACGGGATCACTTCCTCGACGATCACCCGCCGGCGGTCGCCGCGCATGCCCGCGACGGCGTAGTCCCACGCGGCATCGAGGCCCGCATGATCCTCGACCCGGCTCTGCCCCTTGCCCGAAGACGACATCACCGGCTTGACGATGCACGGGAAGCCGGTGGTTTCGCTCGCCTGCCGCAATTCATCGAGGCTCTCGGCATATTCGAAGACCGCGACATTGAGGCCGAGTTCGTGCGCGGCAAGGTCGCGGATCGCGTCGCGGTTCATGGTCAGCTGGGTCGCGCGCGCCGAGGGCACGATGTTGACGCCCTCGGCTTCGACTTCGCCCAGCACCTCGGTGCGGATCGCCTCGATCTCGGGCACGACGAAATCGGGGCGGTGCTTTTGGACCACCTCGCGAAGCCGCGCGCCGTCGAGCATCGAAAACACCTCGCGCGCATCGGCCAGCTGCATCGCGGGCGCGTGGTCGTAGGCGTCGCAGGCGATCACGTATGCACCGAGCCGCTTGGCCGAGACGACGAATTCGCGCCCCAACTCGCCCGAGCCGAGCAAGAGGATTTTGGCGGTGTGGCTCATGGGGCGAGACTAGGCCGCTTCGTCCTCGGCATCCAGCCCGTAGGCGGTGTGCAGCACGCGCACCGCCAGTTCGGTCTCGTCCTCGTCGATCATCACGCTGATCTTGATCTCGCTGGTCGAGATCGCCTGGATATTGATGCCGCGGTCGCTCAAGGCGCGGAACATGGTGCTGGCGACGCCCGCATGGCTCTTCATGCCGACCCCGACCACGCTGATCTTGGCGATCCGGCTGTCGGTGATGATGCGGTTGAAGCCGATATCGCCGCGCTTGTCCTTGAGCAGCGCCTGCGCACGTGCGAGGTCGGCCTGCGGGACGGTGAAGGTGACGTCGGTCTCGCCCTTGTCGCGTCCGACGTTCTGGATGATCATGTCGACATTGATGCTCGCCGCGGCGAGCGGCTCGAAGATATGCGCCACCGCGCCCGGCTTGTCGGGGACGCGGGTGAGGATCACCTTGGCCTCGTTCTTGTCGTGCGCGATGCCGGTTACCAGCTGGCGTTCCATTTCGCCCTTCTCCACCAATTCGTTCATTTCCGCTTCCGACACGATCAGCGTGCCGGGCAGTTCGTCCGCCGGGGTCGCGTCGTCGTCGATGAAGCTGGAAAGCACCTGTACGCGCACCCCCTCCTTCATCGCCAGCCCGACCGAGCGGGTCTGCAGCACCTTGGCGCCGACCGAGGCCAGTTCGAGCATTTCCTCGTAGGTCACCGCCTTCAGCTTGCGCGCCTTGGCGACGATGCGCGGATCGGTGGTGTAGACCCCGTCGACATCGGTGTAGATGTCGCACCGGTCGGCCTTGACCGCCGCCGCCACCGCCACCGCCGAAGTGTCCGACCCGCCGCGGCCGAGCGTGGTCACCCGGCCATTGTCCGAAATGCCCTGGAAACCCGGCACTACTGCGATTTCGCCCGCCTCCATCGAGGCGACCATCGCCGGCGTGTCGATGGAGTCGATCCGTGCCTTGGCATGCGCCTCGACGGTTCGGACGGGCATCTGCCAGCCGAGCCAGCTGCGCGCCTTGCAGCCCAATGACTGCAGCGTCAGAGCGAGCAGGCCGGAAGTCACCTGCTCGCCGCTCGCCACGACCACGTCGTATTCGGCCGGATCGTACAGCGCATTGGCTTCGCGGCAGAAATTGACCAGCCGGTCGGTCTCGCCCGCCATCGCGGACACGACCACCGCAACCTCCTGCAGCTTGCCGTCCCTCGCGGCCTGCTGGCGGCGCACGATATTGGCGACGCGGCGGATGCGCTCGGTCCCGGCCATCGAAGTGCCGCCGAATTTCATCACGATACGCGCCAAGGCTGGGACACTCCCGATCGCTGGTGCCGACAATGCGGTGCTGTTAGGGGGGGCGCATGAGCGATGCAACAACCTCGCCGCGTAGCAATTCTACGCCGCCGTCAACCGGGGGGGCGACGATCCGTCCCGAAGAGGCGGAGCATTTCGGCCGGCTGGCGCGCGAGTGGTGGGACCCGCAGGGCTCGAGCGCAATGCTGCACCGGCTCAACCCGGTGCGGCTGGGCTTCATCCGTGAGGCGGTGGACGAGCATTGGGGCGGCGATGCGGAGAGCGCGAAACCGCTCGCAGGGAAGACCGCGCTCGATGTCGGCTGCGGCGCCGGGCTGCTGTGCGAACCGCTCGCGCGGCTCGGCGCTGCGGTAACCGGTGTCGATGCGGCGCCGGAGAATGTCGCGGCGGCAACCGCACATGCGGACGGGGCCAGGCTCGATATCCGCTATCTGCCGGGCGAGCTGGCCGAACTCGACCTCGGGCGGTTCGACCTCGTCACCTGCCTCGAAGTGATCGAACATGTCGCCGACAAGGCGGTGCTGCTGCGCTCGCTGGCGGAGCGGCTCGTGCCGGGCGGACTGGCGATCCTCTCAACGCCAAACCGTACGCCGCAATCCAAACTGCTGCTGGTCGAGGGCGCGGAGGCGGTGGGCATGATCCCGAAAGGCACGCACCATTGGAGCGATTTCGTCACGCCGGAGGAATTGTGCGAGCTGCTGCGCGAGGCGGGGCTGGAACCGCTGGCGATGAAGGGAATCGGTTTCTCGCCGATGAAGGGGCTGCACCTGTCGGACGATCTGTCGCTCAACTATATCCTCAGCGCCAAACCCGCCTGAGCCGCCCGCGATAGTGCACCATCGGCCCGGCCAGAAGCAGGGCGACTTCGACATCGAACAGGAAATCCTCGCCCTCGGCGCGTTCGCTCGCGGCGATGCGCGGAGCGAGGAACCGTGGTAGCGGGATGCGGAACGCGCTCCAGCCCTTGAAGACCATGGCGAGGCCGGTCTCGTCGGCAGGTAGCGAGAAGCGGAAACGCAACGGGCCGAAACGCTCCTGGATATGCGCCCCGGCCCGGCTCAGATGGCTGACGAAGCGGTACGGGCCGAAGCTGCGCGTCCACGTCTCGACCCCGTCGCGCTCGGAGAAACCGACATGCACCGGATAGGTGCCCGCGGGCGGAAATCCGGCAAAACCTCCGGCGAGGCGCGCGAGCAACCCGGAGCCGCGCACGACCGTCCCCTCCCCCTCGGCACCGCCATCACCTGCAATCGCGTGCATGTCGCGAACGGGCGCGGGCAGACGGTCGTAGGCCTCGCCCATCACGCGCGCGTAGAGCGGCGTGAGCGGCTCCTCGTCGATCTGCTCGGCCGCGTTCAGACCGCCCAGCAGCGGCTCGAATTCCGCGAGATCGAACAGGCGCGACGTATCGCGCGCTCCGGGTTCCAGCGTCCCGTCGCGCAGCCTGCGCGCCACCTGTTGCGCCGCCAGCACCGGGATCTCGGGGCCGTCGCCCGCCTCGGCGATCACCGTCCAGCGGCGCAGCAGCGCCTCTCCGCCAAGCCAACCCTTCGCCTCGATGCTCATCGCCGAGCGCGCGCTGCCGAACCGGCCCATGGCGCGCTGGATCGGCAACAGCAGCCCGTCGAGCCGCAGCAGCGAACTCAGCCAGCCGTTCCGCACCGCCACCGACAGCACGCGCGCGCCGAACATGTGCAGCACACGCTCGTTGCCAGCGCGGAAGATCGTCGCCGGGCGGCCCGGCAGGTTGCCGGGCACGCGGTCGAGATCGGGCACTTCGCCGAGCGCGACCCAGCGGGCGACCGGCTTGCACCCCGGCACGAGAAATACCCGCCGTTCGAGCCCGTACATGCCGTGCACCTGCTCCCGGCGACGCGCGCGCCACACTGCGATCGGCTTGCCCGCATAGCTCAGCACCGCGCGCGCGATCGAACCGCTGCCGGTCGCCGCGCTCGACGCGCCGAGCGCCATGTCGACCGCATCGACGCGCTCCATGCCGCGCGTCAGTTCGCGCAGCACCGCGCCGGTCAGCGCGGGCACGGTCGAGCCCCCCGCCAGCACCGCCACCCCGCCCGCGCGCGCCGCCTCGTCGAGCGCGCCGATCCCACACACGAAATCGCGCGCATCGGCGAGGTCGGTGTAGTGTACCCCCGCCGCGATGCAGGCCTCGGGCACGCGGTAGGAATTGCCCTGGAACGGTCCGGCGCAATCGACCAGCAGCTCCGGTTTCGCCTCGGCCAGGACCGGCGCGAGGTCGCCCTCGCGGTCGGCGCGAACCGCCTCCGCGCGGTCGAGCATCGCGGCGAAGCGGCGGGCCTCGGCGAGGCTGCGCCCCGCCACGATCACCGTCCACCCATCCGCCGCCAGCCGCCGCGACAGCCGCGCACCGAAGCCGCCATAGCCGCCGAGGATCAGCACCCGGTTCACAAGATGCGGCTCGCCTGCTCGGAGGTCGGGACGAAGCACTGTTCGCGCCTGCCGAACCAGCGGTAGCGGTTGCGCGCGACGATCCGGTACACGGTGTCGCGCAACGGACGCGGCACGATCCGCAGCGCCGCCAGCGCCTTTAACGGCCAGCCCAGCCCCGCCACGATCGCAAGCGCCGCATCGCTGTTGCGCCGCACGCGGTCGCCGTCGACGAGGATGAAAGTCTCCGGATCGAGCGGATCGATACCGAACCGCGCCATCAGCGCGCTGCCTGCCTCGCTTTGCATGGTCGCGAGACGGAACCGCCCCGCCTCGTCGTGACGCAGGATGAAGCGCGCATTGGCCGAGCACAGCACGCACATCCCGTCGAACACGATAATGGGGTGCGGCTCGCTCATGCCCGGCGCATTCTCACGGTATCGCGCAGGGCTGTCCCGCGCGCGCCGCCACCGCGATGGCCGGATCGTCGGCGAACACGCCAGCAACGCCCGCGCGCGCGAGCATTTGCCACAGCATCTCCGGACAGCCGCGCGACGCTTCTCCCTCGCCGCTTCGCAAGGGCGGCGGCAGGAACGCATTCTCCTTCCGCAAGGTCCATGCGTGCACCTCCAGCCCCGCCGCCTTCGCATCGGCAACCAGCGTTGTCGGGCTGCCATCCGCGTTCAGCACGAGCCGGACATCCGCCCCCACCGCATCGGCATATTTGGCGGTTTCCGCCAACCCGGCGGGAGAGATCATGGCCGCATAGCCGGTTTCGGGCTCGTCCGCGGGGCCGCCACTCGCCGCGACCAGCTGCACCAGTTTGAAATCGCTGCGCTTGTCTAGCCTCTTCAGCGGCGCGATATCGAAGCTCTGGAGGAACACCGGATCCTCCGCCGTCACCCCGAGCTTGCGCAGTTCGAGCAGCAGCAGGTCGACCGTGTCGATCCCCTCGTGCTGGAGCAGGTAGGTCGGATGCTTGAGCTCGGGATAGAGCCCGATCCGGCGCCCGGTCTCGGCCTCCTTGGCGCGCACCAGCGCGACGATCTCGGCCAGCGTCGGCACCGGGTAGAGTCCGTCGAAGCGCGCATTGCCGGGGCGCAACAGCGGCAGGCGTTCCTTGGCGCGCAGCGTGCGCAGCTCCTCGAGCGTGAAATCCTCCGCGAACCAACCGCTGACCAGCGTGCCGTCGACGGTCTTCGACCGGCGGCGGCTCTCGAATTCCTCGTGGGCGGCGACGTCGGTCGTGCCCGAAATCTCGGTCTCGTGCCGTGCGACGAGCACGCCGTCCCTGGTCGGCACCAGGTCGGGCTCGATATAATCCGCCCCCTGATCGATCGCGCGCTCGTAGGCGGCGAGCGTATGCTCGGGCCGCTCGCCGCTCGCACCGCGATGCGCGATCACCAGCATGGCGTCGGGCTCGTCCGCCAACGCCGGTTGCGGGCCAAGAGCGCCCAGCGCGGCGAGCAGGCTCAGGAAAAGGCTGCGTCCCATTCGTCCTCCTTGAAACCGACCAGCAATCCGCCGGCATGCTCGGCCACCGGCCGCTTGATCATGCTGGGGTGTTCTTGCAGCAATGTGACGGCTTTCGCGGCGTCGATATCGGCCTTCTCGGCATCGCCCAGCTTGCGATAGGTCGTGCCGCGGCGGTTGAGCACCACGTCGACACCTTCTGCCTCGATCCACGCTGCGAGTTTCGCCGGATCGGCGCCTTCCTTCTTGTAATCGTGGAATGCGTATTCGATCTCGCGCGCTTCGAGCCATTTGCGCGCCTTTTTCACCGTGTCGCAATTGGGAATGCCGTAGAGATGGATTGTCATTGTTACTCCGTTGTATTCGCCGGACATACGCTCTAGCGAAATCCGCATACGCTTGACCGGCGCCGCACTTCGTGGAAGCTAGCGGGGCGGATCGCAAGGGGAATCGCATGGCAATCCGGAACGCCGACCTCTCCACTCGCATGGGTGCGGAAAACGCAGCGCAGCAGGGCGCGCTCGGCTGCTTCGTGCTCGGCGGTCTGACCGTGTTCGGCGCCTATGTCTCGTCCGACCTGTTCGACCTTGCGACGCTCGAAGGACGGATCGGCGTCGGGCTGGTCGTGGTGTGGGCGGCCGTCTGCTTCACCGCCGGATTGCGCATGCTGCGGGGCAAGGGCGCCTATTGGGCGATCGCCACCGCCGGCCTGCTGGCCGCGACGATGATCGCCAATATCGTTATCGAATTCAACGTGGTCTGGCTGCTGGTCTGGAGCGTGCTGATGGTCGTCATCGTGCGCGGCATTCGCGGCGCGTTGGCGCTGCGCAAGCGCAATGCTCCCGAGGCGGAAGACACCGCCGCTTTCGAATAGCCGCTGGAGTCGTTCTGGCGTTGCCGAATAGGCACCGGCCCGCGCGCCCGCGCGGAATTTCATTTTCCGGCGGTGACGAGACCTGTCGCTTGGTGGCAGTCGTCGGACCGCCGGGGCTGTTCCATCCCACGCCCTCACCCGGCCACCCATAGGCTACTATCGTCGGGGTGGCCGGGTGGGGGCGTGGGATGGAACAGCCAAGGGCCAGACGGAGGTCTGGCCCGCACGCAGCAAATGACTCGGGTGGGGGCGCGGGTTGGTGCCGCATCCGTTTCGGCTTCGCCGAAACACACCGGTCAGCGCGGCGAGAGGTGCGCATCGGCGATCGCGACCGCCAGTGCATCGGCCGCATCGGGCCCGGCGATCTCGGCGCCCGGCAGCAGCACTTTCAGCATCGCCTGGACCTGGCGCTTGTCAGCCCCACCCGTGCCGACGACCGCCTTCTTGACCAGCCGCGCGGCGTGCTCGCGCACATCGAGCCCGGCCGCGCCGCACGCCGCCAGCACCGCACCGCGCGCCTGCGCCAGCTTGAGCGTCGATTGCGGGTTCTTGTTGGCGAATACCTCCTCCGCCGCGGCGCGATCGGGACGGTGGCGCGCAATCACTTCGGCCATCGCCGCCTGGAGCACGGCCAACCGCTCCGCCATCGGCGCCTTGACATCGGTCGGCACCTGCCCGTTCGCGACATGCGCAATGCGCGATCCTTCGGCGCGGATCACGCCCCAGCCGGTGCAGCTGAGCGAGGGATCGAGGCCGAGGATGATGGTCAAGAGGACGAAATCCGTTCGGTTCGAGCGAAGTCGAGAACCCTTGCGCGCAGGTGTCTCGACTTCGCTCGACACGAACGGGGTAAGCGCATCCTAGCCTTCGATCCTGTCCATCACCTCGTCGGAGATGTCGTAATTGCCCCATACGGTCTGGACGTCGTCGTCGTCGTCGAGCGCGTCGATCAGCTTGAGCAGCACGCCCGCATCCTTTTCGGCCAGGTCGACGGTGAGGTTGGGCTTCCATGCCAGCTTGACCGTCTCCGCCTCGCCCAGCGCCTTCTCGAGGTCGGCCGCGACCTGGTGGAGATCGTCCGCCGCGGTCCAGATCTCATGCCCGTCCTCGCTGCTGGCGATGTCCTCCGCCCCCGCTTCGAGCGCCGCTTCGAGCACCTTGTCCTCGCTCCCCGCATCGGCGGGATAGAGGATGAAGCCGAGCCGCTCGAAGCCGTGTACCACCGAGCCCTCGGTGCCGAGATTGCCGCCGTTCTTGCTGAACGCGGTGCGCACCGCGGTGGCGGTGCGGTTGCGGTTGTCGGTCAGCGCTTCGACGATGATCGCGCTGCCGCCCGGGCCGTAGCCCTCGTAGCGGACCTCCTCGTAATTCTCCTCGTCACCGCCACTCGCCTTGTCGATCGCGCGCTGGATATTGTCCTTCGGCATCGACTGCGCCTTGGCGTTGTTGACCGCCAGCCGCAGGCGCGGGTTCATGTCGGGATCGTCGGCGCCCATCTTGGCCGCGACGGTGATCTCGCGGCTGAGCTTGGAAAACAGGTTGGACCGCTTCTTGTCCTGCGCACCCTTGCGGTGCATGATGTTCTTGAATTTGGAATGGCCTGCCATGGTGTCGCTTTTGCCGATCGTGGTTGGAATGCGCTGGGATTTACGGGGGGCGCAATAGACGCATGACGGACCGGTCGACAAGCCTTGCGGCAGCCAATTCGGCGCGCGCCGAATGGAGGCGCTTCTTCGCCTTCGTTCGCCGACCGGAACTTCCCGCCACCGCCGGTGGATTCGGCGCGGCGAACTTCGTGGCGGTGCTGCGCATGCTCGCCCTCGACCAGCTCGCGATGCTCGGCCTGATCGTGCTCGCCGGCACGGTCGTGGCGATCGGCGTCGACCTGCCCGAGACGGCGCTGGCGAAGCTCGAATGGACGCCGCTGATCGTGTTCATGATCGTGGTCGGAGCGCCGCTGTTCGAGGAAATCGCCTTGCGCTCGTGGCTGTCGGGACGCCCGGGCCATGTCCTGGCCGTCCTGCTGCTGGCGACGCCCGTGATGCTGACGGCCGGACAGGCCGAACCCTCGCTGGCAGTCGCGCTGGCATCCCTCGCTGCCCTGCTGGCCGCCCTCGCCGCGCTGTTCGTGCTGCGCAAGCGCGCGGCGATGTCATGGTTCGCGCGCGCATTTCCGCTGTTCTACTGGGCCAGCACCGTCGGCTTCGCGCTGCTGCACCTCTACAATTTCGAAGAAGGCGCGCTGGCGGTCCTGCTGCCGCTGGTAATCCCGCAATTCGTGCTCGGATCGATCCTCGGTTACGTGCGCGTACTATACGGGCTGTGGGCCAGCATCCTGCTGCACGTGGCGCATAACGGGATCATCGTGGCGCTGGTTTCGCTGGCGGTTGCGCTGGGCGGCTGATTGCAGGTCGCTACCCGTTGACGATCGTCCCGCCATTGGGATGCAGCACCTGCCCCGACATGTAGGACGAATCCTCGCAGGCGAGGAACAGGAAGGCGGGCGCGACCTCGTTCGGTTCGCCCGGGCGGCCCATCGGCGTGCCCTCGCCGAAATGCGCGACCTTTTCGGGCGGCGCGCCGCCGCACGGATTGAGCGGGGTCCAGATCGGCCCCGGCGCGACCGCATTGACGCGGATGCCCTCGCCGACGAGGTTCTCGCTCAGCGAACGGGTGAAGGCGGTGATGGCACCCTTGGTGGCGGAGTAGTCGAGCAGGCCCGACGAGCCCTGGTACATCGTCACGCTGGTGCAATTGACGATCGCCGCGCCTTCCTTCAGGTGCGGGCGCGCAGCCTGGACGAGGTAGAACATCGCAAAGATGTTGGTCTGGAAGGTGCGCTGCAGCTGCTCGGCGGTGATATCGGTGATGTCGTCGTCGGGATGCTGTTCCCCGGCATTGTTGACCAGCACGTCGAGCCGGCCCCAGCGCTCGATCACCGCCTCGACCAGTCCCTCGCAATGCTTCGGATCGCCGAGGTCGCCCGCCGAGAGCAGCACTTCGGCGCCCTCCGCCTCGCACGCCTCGCGGGTGATGCCGGCGTCGTCGTGCTCCTCGAGATAGGCGATCGCGACCTTCGCGCCCTCGCGCGCGAACAGCACCGCGGTGGCGCGGCCGATCCCGCTGTCGCCGCCGGTGACCAGAGCGACCTTGCCCTTCAGCCGTTCCGAGCCGGGATAGCGCGGCTCCCACTTCGGCTTGCGGTCGAGCGCGGTTTCGTGACCGGGCATTTTCGGCTCTTCGCCGGTTTCCTCGACGAAGGCCTTCTCGACTGTTTCGGTATCGCTCATCGGTGAATTCCTTTCACCGATTCCAACCGCCTGTTTCGCAACGCGTTCCGCGCGCCGACCGCAAGCGGGCTTCAGCCCATGCCGAGCGCCGCCTTGTAGGTATCGAGCAGCGTTTCCTGTTCGCTGCGGTCGTCGGGCTTCATCTTCCTCAGGCGCACGATCTGGCGCATGATCTTGGTATCGTAGCCGACCGCCTTGGCCTCGGCATAGACATCGCGGATATCGTCGGCGATGCCCTTCTTCTCCTCCTCGAGGCGTTCGATGCGCTCGATCAGCAGGCGCAGGCGGTCGTCGGTGGCTTCGGCCATAAATTTTCCTGTGTGTTGGAGAATCGGATCGGCTGGCGAATAGAGTTCGCCACGGGGGATTGCCACCCCGTCCGGACGAGTTTCCAGTCCAATTTGTCAAATCCTCAAATCTAATGTAACTTTGAGTAAAATATTCATGGTCGCGCCCGGAAATCTTGCCGTGGAGCCGAACATGCGGATCTATAACGCCACGATACTTGTAAAGTTGGCTGGAATTAGCCTGTTGCTAGGCAGTTGTTCGAGCCATCTGATCGGGCTCGAAGGAGCGGGTGCAGACTGTTCAGCGGGGTCCTGTACACATGGGCAGACATCGATCCTGGGCGCCCAGGTCTACAATTCCGACGGGGCGAATGGGTACGACCGCCACGCTTGCGGCATCGATACCGATGGCGACGGCCGAACCGACTCCGAAGGCGGCTTCACCCGCGTCGAAGTAAGGCGCGATTTCGGACAAGGCTTGCTGAATGTTCTCACCCTCGGAACGGTGAACCAGGCGACGATCGAGTACTCGTGTGTCGGTTCAAGACAAGTGTCCGATCTCGCCTGCGATTTTGTCGAACTGGGCGGGGACCAGCCCCGCGTACTCCAATGCACCAAGACCAGTCCGGAACCCGGCGAGCCCTCGAACTACGATTGCGAGGAGCAGCGGGATTCCGGCAACGAGCCAGGCAAGATCGTGTTCGCCTGCGAGATCCTGGGGGCGGCAACAGCGCCTCCCTTCGCTCCCGGCGGCAAGCTCGCGCGGAAAGCCTGAGCCGATGAACAGGGCGATCAGAACGCGGATCAACGAACAATGGACGAACTGGCACCAGACTATCGGGCCGCTACCGATCCGATGGGTCGATGTCATAACGCCGCCCGGTGGCAGGCTTGGCTACTCGTCCGACGATATCAAGACCCATACCGCGCAAATACAGCGGGCGATCCGCGACGCACTGGACGCGAATATGGAATGCCGGGCGGTGGGACGAACCTGGTCGCTTTCCGATGCGCCCTACACCAGCGGCGCGATGATCGACCTGTTCAGGTTGAGCGCGGTCAAGCGTATCAACCATCGACAGATCGATCCCGACTATCCGGGAACCCGGGGAAGCGGTCACGTCCTGTGCATGACTCAGGGAGGCACGCAGGTTTCCGACCTCAATCCGTGGCTGGAAGCGGATTCGCGAAAGCTTTCCGTGCGCACCACCGGGGCTGCCAACGGCCAGACAATCGCCGGTGCGACGTCGACCGGGACGCACGGCTCGGTGCTCGGCATGGGCGCGATGCACGATCAGGTCGTCAGTCTCCACCTGATCACCGGCCCCGATCCGGACGATCAGGTTTGGCTGGAGCGCGCGAGCTATCCGGTCCTCCTGCCGGCGACGATCGGCGGCTATGGCGCAACGCTCATCCGCGACGACACATTGTTCAACGCCGCGGTCATGGGGATCGGCGCCTTCGGTGTGATCGCCAACATCGTGTTCGAGGCGCGTGATCGTCTTATGCTCGAAGCGTTCAACTACAAGCAGGATTCGGCGACGCAGACGCTGGTCTACGACGCCGATATGCGCAAGCGCGTCACCTCGCTCGATTTTACCTCGGCCCCGCGCCTCGACCCGCCGGGCAGGAGCGGCAAGCCATACTTCTTTCAGCCGATCATCGATCCGAATTCTCCCGCTCCGCACGAAGTCCTGATCACCCAGATATACGAGCGGACATGGGATCCCGCTGCGCGCGACCTGCTCGACCCCGACGATCCGAAAGGAGGGCCCGGCTACGACGTGATCAGCGTCGTCGGCAGGTTCCTCGACGTTTTCGGTTTTCTCGTCCCGCTGGTGTCCAAGCTCGTAGCGAACGATTTCTTCAAGGTCGGCCGACAGGTCGGCTCGTGGGGCGAGTTGTTCAGCTTCAAGTCGGTCCGGACAAAGGTCGCGAGCGGCACGGTCGCGGTCGACTTGCCCGATGCCGAAGCCGCCATCGACGCGTTGCTCGAACTGAGCGACGAAGTGCGGAATGTTCCCGTGGTTTTCGGCTGTCGCTATGTGGCGAAAACGCAGGCCTTGCTCGGCTTCAACAAATGGGACAGCACTTTCGTCGTCAGCATAGACGGCGTCGAAAACGACAAGACCAGGGCTTTCTTCGACGCGATCCCGGCCAAGATGGCGCAGAAGGGGATCGCCTTTACCCAGCACTGGGGGAAGACCAACGGTTACAACGCAGCCAGCGTGCGGGCGGCCTATGGCGATGCCAATGTCGACGCCTGGAAGGCGGCGAGAGCACAGCTGATCCCCGATCCCGCTGTGCGGGCCATGTTCGAAAACGATCTCATCCGCCGCTGCGGGCTGGATGGATAGGCCCGAGAGCTAACCCGGGCCGGCCTTGTTTCTCGCCACGCTCGCTTCCATCGCCGCGATCTGTTCTTCGGTCGCCGGTTTCTGCCGGGTCGCCTTCCACTCCTCCATCGGCATGCCGTGGATCAGTTCGCGCGCGGCGGATTTGTCGCCGTCATAGCCCGCCTCGCGGATCCAGTCGGCGAGGCAGTTGCGGCAGAAGTCCGCCAGCCCCATCAGCTCGATATTCTGCGCATCGTGGCGGTAGCGCAGGTGGCGAACCAGCCGCCGGAACGCGGCAGCCGCAACCGTATCGTCCAGCGCATCGAGTTCGTCGGGGGTATTGCTGTCCATCGTCACTATCCCTTGAGTTGCAACGCAGGCGTGCCATAGCGGGGCCCGCATGAAAAAGCTCGACCCGAGAGGCCGCAAGGTCAAGATCCTCGCCACCACCGGCCCCGCCAGCCGCGAGCCGGAAATGCTGCGCAAGCTGTTCCGCGCCGGCGCCGACGCCTTCCGCGTCAATATGAGCCATGGCGAGCACGCGGTTCATGCCGAAACGATCAAGGCGATCCGCGCGCTCGAAAAGGAGTTCGGCCGCCCGATCGCGATCTTCTGCGACCTGCAGGGCCCCAAGCTGCGCGTCGGCAAGTTCGCCGGCGGCAAGGCGGTGATCCGCCACTCGGGGCATTTCACGCTCGACCGCAATCCCGAGCCGGGCGACGAGACGCGCGTCGAACTGCCGCATCCCGAGCTGTTCGGCCTGCTCGAAAAGGGGCAGCGGCTGCTGATCGACGACGGCAAGATCCGCCTCAGGGTGATCCGCGCCGGCACCGACGAGATCCTGTGCTCGGCCGAAGTCGGCGGGGTGATCTCGGACCGCAAGGGCGTCAACGTGCCCGATGCCGAGGTGCCGATCCCCGCGCTGACCGACAAGGACCGCAGGGATCTCGCTTTCGCAATGGATCACGGCGCCGACTGGATCGGCCTCAGTTTCGTCCAGCGGCCCGAGGACCTCGCCGAGGCGCGCAAGCTGATGGGCGGAAGCGGCTCGCTCTGCGCCAAGATCGAGAAGCCGATGGCGGTACGCCGGCTCGACGAGCTGATCGAGCTGTCCGACGGGATCATGGTCGCGCGCGGCGATCTCGGGGTCGAGCTCGAACCGCAGGAAGTGCCGCCGCTGCAAAAGCGGATCGTCAACCAGACGCGGCTGATGGGCAAGCCGGTGATCGTCGCGACGCAGATGCTCGAATCGATGATCGAGAGCCCCGCGCCGACCCGCGCCGAAGTCTCCGACGTCGCCAATGCGGTCTATGACGGGGCCGATGCGGTGATGCTCTCGGCCGAGACCGCGGCAGGCGAATGGCCAGAGGAAGCGGTCACGATCATGCACCGCATCGCCAGGCAGGTGGAAGACGACGAAGGCTATCTCGAGCGCGTACGGATGCTCGATACCCCGCCCGACCGCACCACCGCCGACGCGCTCGCGCATGCCTGCATGACCATCGCCGACACAGTCGAGATCGGCGCAATCACCGTCTTCACCGGCTCGGGCTCGACCGCGCGGCGGGTCGCGCGCGAGCGACCGAGCGTGCCGATGCTGGTGCTGACCCCGTCGATGAAGACCGCGCGCCGGGTCGCACTGCTGTGGGGCGCGCATGCGGTGGCGACCAAGGACATCGGCAGTTTCGAGGAGATGATCGCCAAGGGCAAGCGGATGGTGCTGCGCCATGGCTTCGGGCGTGCGGGCAGCAAGCTGATCGCGCTCGCGGGCGTGCCGTTCGGGACGCCGGGGAGCACCAATCTGCTGCACGTGGTGACGCTGGCGGGCGACGAGCTGGAGCGGCATGGCGGATAGGCCGGAATGACCGTGGGCGAACGCCGCCTCTATCGATGAAAGCCGCACTCGCCTCTCGCCCGCTGCTGTGGCTGGTCCTGGCCATGCCGGGGGCGTGGATTCTCTATCGCTGGGCGGCGACGCCCGACCTCTACGGCTACGGCCACGCCATCGGCGACAGCGGCGACTGGGCCGCATGGCTGCTGATGGCGACGCTCGCCGTGACCCCGCTCCGCCTGCTGTTCCGGCGGCACGGCTGGACGGCATGGCTGATGCGGCGCAGGCGCGATCTCGGCGTGGCCAGCTTCGCCTATGCCGCGGGGCACACCGTCATCTACCTCGTTCGCAAGGGCTCGCCGGACATCGTGCTGGCGGAGCTTTCGACGCCCTACATCCTGATCGGCTGGATCGCGCTGGCGCTGTTCGTGCCACTTGCCGCGACCTCGAGCGATATCGCGGTGCGCGCGCTAAAACGCACGTGGAAGAGGCTGCACCGGCTGGTCTACCCGGCCGCGATCCTGACCTTCCTGCACTGGGTGCTGTCCGCCTTCGACCCGACCGTGGCCTGGATCCATGTCGGGATCCTGGCCGCGATCGAGGGTCTCAGGGTGTGGCTCCAGTGGCGTCAGAGAGTGACGTAATTGCGGAACCGCGCGACTTCGGCCTCGTCGACATATTTGCCGATTTCGCGGTCGAACACGCCCATGTCGGCATAGGGGCGGTATTCCTCGAATTCGTGGACCATCTTGTCGGTCATGCCGGGGATCAGGCGGATTTCCTCTTCGGTCCCGGTGTTGAGGTTGACCGGCACGAACACGCCCGTCAGCACGTTCGCAGTCTCTTCCGGCGAGAGCGTTTCGAGCAGCTTGGCATTGAGATCGGTAACGCTCGCATAGGGCTGCCCGGCGACGATCGCCTCGGCGAGTTCCGGAGTCACGCCTTCGGCGGCGGCGAGCTGCTCGGCGGTCGCGGTGTTGGCGTCGAGCACCGCAGCGGCGGTCTCGGCGTCGGCGGTTTCCACATCGCTCGCCGCGTCCTGTTCGGCGGTGTCGGCCGCATCCTCGGTGCCCGAGGAACAGGCGGACAGGGCGAGGACGGAGCCGGCGAAAGCGGCGGAGATGGCAAATTTATGCATGGTGGGAATATCCTTTTTGCTACAAATTCGCATTAGCAAATAGTGCGGGTTTGCAAAGCTCTTTTTTCGGAGCCGCGTTATGGGTCGTCCCCCGCCTCACGTATAGGCGATCCTGTCGTCGAGCACGACGCCGCAGCTTTCGACCGCCTCGCCCACGGTGCGGTGAAACTCGCTCACTTCTCCGCCATAGGGCTTGAGCCGCTCGGCGACCGGCGCGTGCGTTTCGGCGAAATGGACGATCACGCCGTCCTCGCGCAGCCGGTGGACCAGCCGCAGCAGCATCGCCGCGCCGCTCGCGTCGACGGCGTTAACCGCGCGCATGTCCAGCACCAGCTGCTCGACCCCCTCATGCGCCGCCAGCCGGGCGTAGATCTCGTCCTCGCAATGCGCGGCATTGCCGAAATAGAGCGAGCGGTCGATCCGCACCACCAGCACCGGCAGCGTGTCGATCTCGACCGCATCGCGCCGGACCGAGCGGAACGTCGCGCCGCCATCGTCGGAGCCGACTCGCGTGACGCGCGGGAGCGAGGAGAACCACAGGAAGTGCGCGATCCCCAGCCCCGCCCCGACCGCGAGGCCGAGGCGCACGCCGAGCAGCAGCGTGGCCAGAAACGACAGCGCGATGATCCCGCCCTCGACCCGGTCGTGGTGCCACACCGCCATGATGTCGCGCCACTTGACCAGCCCGAACACCGCGCTGATCACGAGCGCGGCGAGCGCGGTCTGCGGCAGGTAAGACAGCAGCGGCGCGAGGAACAGCAGCACCGCGAGCACGGCGAGCGAGGCGAAACCGGAGGCGAGCGGGGAGCGCGCACCGCTGTCCTCGACCAGCGCCGAGCGGCTCAGGCTCGCGCCGACCGCGTAGCCGCCGGTCAGCGCGGCGGCGATATTGCCCGCCCCCAGCGCCACCGCCTCGCGGCTGGTGTCGAGGTGGCGGCGATCGGTCCCGGCGAGCGACTTCGCCACCGCGGTGGCGGTCACGAACACGATCACCGCGACAGCGACGCTGCTGGCGAGCAGGTCGAGCCACAGCTGTGGCGAGCCGAGCGGCCAGGGCATGCTCGGGACGCCGGCGGACACAGTGCTGACCGTGCCGATCTCACCGCGATAGGCACTCGCCGCGAAAGCCGCGCCGATCACGATCGCGAGCGGGACCGATTTCGCGATCGCCTGCCGGAAGGGCGGATGGACGCCGAGCTTCCACAGAGTCGCCGCGAAATACCGGTTGGCGAACAGCAGCAGGACGAGCGCGGTGGCGCCGATCATCGTCGTCGGCCAGTTGGTCCCGGGCAGGTTGCGCCACAAGGCGGGCAGGCCCGAGAGCAGGTCTCCCGAGCGCGCCATGTCGATCCCGAGCAGCGCCGGCAGCTGGCTCGCCGCGATCAGGATCGCCGCGGCCGCGGTGAATCCAAGCAGCACCGGCTCGCTGACGAAATTGACCAGCCGCCCCAGCCCCAGCCCGCCGAGCAGGCACAGCAGCACCCCGGCTTCGATCGCGATTACCGCGGCGGCCGTAGCCGGGTCCGCGCCACCGACCGTGGCCGCCTCCGCGACCACCAGCGAGACCAGCGCGACCGGCCCCATCGAGACGAAATTGCTGGTGCCGAAGACGGCATAGAGCAGCGGCGGCAGGAGCGCGGCGAACAGGCCCGTTTCGGGAGGCAGGCCTGCGAGCTGCGCATAGGCCATCGCCTGCGGGACCAGCAAAATGGCGAGGATCAGTCCGGCGATACCGTCCCTGGCCGCGGCGCCCAATCCGTACGACCGGAGCCAGGCCGGCCGCGGCACAAGCGCCCGCCCGGCCTTCACCCGGCGCTCGCCCGTTCGAGCCGCGTGCGCGCTTCGGCTTCGCCGATCAGCGGCAGAAGCTCGCGCATGTCGGGGCCGTGATCCATTCCGGTCAGCGCCTGCCGCAGTGGCAGGAACAGCGGCTTGCCCTTGCGTCCGGTCGCCTGCTTCAGCGACTCGGCCAGGGCATGCCACGGATCGTCGCCCCAGTTCAGCAGCCGCGCCGCCTCGGCAAGAAACGCCCTGTCGTCGGGGGAGAAGGCAGGATTCTCGATCGGACCGGTGACGAGGCGCCACCATTCGGCGGCCTCGCCGACATGCGCAAGATTGGGGCGGATCGCATGCCAGCCCGCCTCGTCCATGCCTTCGGGCAGCCGGTCGGCCACGGCGGCAAAATCCATCGCGTGCACGATCGCGGCGTTGAGGCGTTCGAGCTCGGCCTCATCGAATTTCGCGGGCGCGCGGCTGAAGGTGGCGAGGTCGAAGCCGTCGAGCAACAGCTGCCGATCCGCGATCGGTTCGACCGGCAGCGAGGTGCCGATCCGCGCCAGCAGCGCAACGACCGCCTCGGGCTCGATCCCGCGTTCGCGGAAAGCGTCGCAGCCGAGTGAGCCGATCCGTTTCGACAGCTTGCCTTCCTTGCCGATCAGCAGCGCTTCATGCGCGAAATCGGGCACGCCATGCTGCGCGGAATGCTGCGCAGCATCGAGTGCGGTAAACATCTGTATTTGCACCGCTGTATTCGAGACATGATCCTCTCCGCGCAGCACGCTGGTGACGCCCATTTCGCGATCGTCCACCGTGCTCGGCAGCGTGTAAAGCCAGCTGCCGTCGGCGCGGCGGATGACGGGATCGGAGAGTTGCGCGGGATCGAATTTCTGCGCGCCCCTGATGCCGTCCTGCCACGCGATCGGCTCGTCGTGATCGAGCTTGAAGCGCCAGTGCGGCGCCACGCCTTCCGCTTCTTTCGCCGCGCGCTCGGCATCGCCCAGCGCCAGTGCGGCGCGGTCGTAGATCGGCGGCTTGCCCCGGCCCAGCGCGATCTTGCGCTTGAGCTCGAGTTCCTGCGCGCTCTCATAGGCGGGATAGACACGGCCCGCTTCGCGCAAAGCCTCGAACGCGGCGTCATACAGGGTCAGGCGTTCCGATTGCCGTTCCTCGCCATCGGGCTCCAGTCCGAGCCAAGCGAGGTCGGCGCGGATCGCCTCGACATAGTCCTCGCGGCTGCGCTCGGCATCGGTATCGTCGATCCGCAGCAGGAAGCGCCCGCCGCTTTTGCGCGCCAGCATCCAGTTGTGCAGTGCGGTACGTATATTGCCGACATGCAGCCGGCCCGTCGGCGACGGGGCGAAGCGGGTGGTGGTCATGGCGCGTGCGGTTAGCCGCCGGGGCGGATTCTCACAAGCGCCAGCGCATTAGCGATTGCAAAGACGGCGCGAAGCGGCAAGATCGCGCGCGGAATGGAATGACAGGGGTCGTATTCACATGAAACGCATCGTTTCGGCCGCCGCGCTGACCGCCATCCTGTTCGCCACGCCCGCTGCGCAGGCGGAATCTTCGAAGGACGAAGGCTCGCTCTATTTGCGCTGCGACGGCAAGCCGAACAACACCACCGACGGCGAGAACTTCGCGCGCTTCCTCGGGGCGGTTACGCTGCTGGGCCTGTTCGCCCCGGCACCGGAGGCTCCGGACCCGAAAAAGCGGTTGTTCGGCGCGGAAGGCGTGGCTGCGTGCGATGGGATCATCGACGGGGACAAGGCAGAGGGCAATGTGGTGCGGCGCATCCCGCTGATCCTTGCCCGGGCGGCACACCGGATAGAGGCACTCGATTACGAGGGCGCGCTGGTCGACATCGCAAAGGCGCGTAACGAAGCCTCCCAGGCCGGGTTGATCGGCAATCCGTATTTCGAACGGTCGATGGGCCTCGCCTTCAACCGCCTCGAATCGGTCGCGCACCTCCGGCTCGGCAATGCCGAAGCCGCCCGCGACGCGGTCCTGCGGTCGGGCCGCGACCAGGATTTCGCGACCTACGCGATGTTGATGATCTACACGGTCGAAAAATACCTCACCGACGTCACGCCCGAGGAGGAGCGGCAGATGGCCGCGCTCGCGCGGCTCGTGCCGACATACTCGATGAACTACTCGCAGCGTCTCGAGGATGTCGGGCGCTTCGCCGACGCGGCGCGGACGCGGCGCGACCTGCTGCGCTTTTTCGAAGCGGTCGTCCCCGAAACCGTCCATTCCACGCATTACGCGCGAACCGCCGTTTCAGAGGCGCTGGCCGGCGAATGGGACGCGGCGGCGGAAAATATCCGGACCGCCGAAAGGCTGATGGAAAGCCGCATGAGGAAGGGGAAGCCGGAAAAGGATTCCAGCCCCACGGTCGAGCTGATCGATTTCTACAATATCCTCGAACTGGTGCGTTCGGGCAGCCTGCCCGAGGCGCGGCGCAATTTCGCCGCGCGGTCGCGCTGGCTGGCTCCCAGCTTCGGCGTCGTCGCCGAGGTGAACGGCAAGCTGCGCGAAAGCGCAAGCGAGGACGAATTGTTCGGCTCGCTCGAAAAATCTCCCGAGACGCTGTGGCAGGAGCGCAAGGATAACCAGCAGGCGATCGATCTCGAGGCCGACAAGGACAATGCCAGCCTGTTCAGGATGATCCCCTCCTATGCCGACATCAAGGCCTTCGAAAGCCAGAGCAAGGAGGTCTGGCGGACCAGGAAGAGCCGGATGCTGGAGGATGAACCCTATCTCAAGGACACCGAGTTCTATTTCATCCATTCGAATACGATGGAGCCGGTTCGTAACGAGGCGATGATGCTGCACGCGGCTTTGCAGGCGAAGGCGAAGGGCAAGCAGGGCTTCATGATCCTGACCTTCGCGCCGCTCGCCGACGGGCAGGGCGTCGTGCGCTTCATGGATCGCGGCGAACTCGGCGCGCCGAACGACCTGTTCATCGATGCCGACGCGGTCATCGCGGAGCTATCGCCGATCATCCCCTCTCCCGACGAGCTGAAGGCGCGCAGGAGACGGCGCTAGGCCGCCGCCGCTATTGCGAATACAGTGTGACGCTGTGCCCGCCCCCCGCGAGGCGGATGCCGTTCGACGCGGTGCGCTCGATCGTCTTCGCCGCCCGTAATGCCGCGAAGATCGCCTCAAGTTCTCTCGGATAGCCGATCCGGCAGACGATTCCGGGCCTTTCGCCGGTAAACGCGATCGTGTTCCCCTCGATACGGTAATCGAGTGAGAAACCCGCACAGGTGGGCTCCCAATACAGCGTGCTGCCGGTGCCCGTGAGCGCGATGCCGGTCAGGTCTCCGCCGTCCAGCCCGCCGAGCCGCCAATGGCCCTCCAGCGTCTCGACAGCCGCCATCGGTTCGCCGCCGGAAGATGGAGCCGGGAAGGTTTCGCCCGAAGCGCCGGCATGTGCGGCCGAATTCGCCGGATCGATCCGGTTGGAATTGGGCGGGGGTTCGTCCGGTGCCGCACAGGCGGCGAGCGGCAGAACCAAGGCGGCAATCAAGGATCGCATGTCTTTCTCCCTTTTGCTTGCGAACGAACGAGGTACGAAAAAGGCCCCGCCGGATCGCTCCGGCGGGGCCTTGTCTGAAGAGCGACCGGGCGGGTTACTCGTCGTCCGAACCACCGCCCATGGCGGCCTTCATCGCCTCTTCGCTCAGCACTTCGCCGGCATCGGTATCGGGGCCGGCATCGGTGTCGCCACCCGTATCGGGCGTATCGGCCTCGACCTCGGCCAGCGGGGCGTCGCCGGTCGCAGCTTCCTCGCCCTGGGCGAGTTCGGCCTTGCGCTCTTCCTCGGCGGTCTGCGCGGCGAGCAGCTTCTCCTGCTGCTTCTTCCACGCAGCGCGCAGCGTGGCATCGCGGCTCGAGGCGGTGACGCGCAGGCGGTTCATGCCCGCGCCGGTGCCCGCGGGGATGAGGCGGCCGACGATCACGTTCTCCTTGAGGCCGATCAGCGTGTCCTGCTTGCCTTCGACCGCCGCCTGCGTGAGCACGCGGGTGGTTTCCTGGAAGGAGGCCGCCGAGATGAAGGAGCGCGTCTGGAGCGAGGCCTTGGTGATGCCGAGCAGCACCGGCTTGCCCTGCGCCTTCTTCTTGCGCGGGGCGAGCCTGGCATTGGCCTCGTCCATCTCCTCGCGATCGACCTGTTCGCCGACCAGCAAGGTGGTGTCGCCGCCATCGGTGATCTCGACCTTCTGCAGCATCTGGCGAACGATCACCTCGATGTGCTTGTCGTTGATCTTCACGCCCTGGAGCCGGTAGACTTCCTGAATCTCGTTGACGAGGTACTCGGCGAGCGCCTCGACCCCGAGCACTTCGAGGATGTCGTGCGGGTTGGGCGAGCCCGAGATGAGCGTGTCGCCCTTCTTGACGAAGTCGCCTTCCTGGACGTCGATCACCTTGGTCTTGGGGATCAGGTAGTCGACTGCCTCGCCTTCTTCCGGCACGATCGCGATCTTGCGCTTGGCCTTGTATTCGCGGACGAATTCGATCTTGCCCGAAATCTTGGCGATGATCGACACGTCCTTCGGCATGCGCGCCTCGAACAGCTCCGCCACCCGCGGCAGGCCGCCGGTGATGTCGCGCGTCTTGGCCGCCTCGCGGCTGGCGCGCGCGAGGATGTCGCCGGCCTGGACTTCCTGGCCGTCCTCGACCGAGAGCGTGGTGCCCGGGGCGAGCATGTAGCGCGCCGCCTCGGTTTCCTCGTCCTTCTTGGTCTTGCCCTTGCCCTTGGCATCTTCCTCCGAGAGCAGCGTCAGGCGCGGACGCAAGTCTTCCTTCTTCTTGCGGCCGGTGGTCTTGGTCTCGGTCACGACGCGCTGCGCGATGCCGGTCGCGTCGTCGACGCGTTCCTCCATCGTCGTGCCGTCGATCAGGTCCTGATAGCGGACCGTGCCCGAGGTTTCGGTGATGATCGGCAGAGTGAACGGATCCCATTCGGCGAGCCGGTCGCCTTCCTTCACCTTCACCCCGTCCTTGTGCATCAGCACGGTGCCGTAGGGGACCTTGTGGATCTCGCGCTCGCGGCCTTCCTTGTCGATCACCGCCAGCTCGCCATTGCGCGCGAGCGACAGGATGCGGCCCTTCTTGTCGGTGATGGTCGGCATGTCGCGGTACTCGACCTTGCCGTCCGACACCGCCTCGAGGTGCGAGGTTTCGTTGAGCTGCGCCGCGCCGCCGATGTGGAAGGTCCGCATCGTCAGCTGGGTGCCGGGCTCACCGATCGACTGCGCCGCGATGACGCCCACGGCCTCGCCGATATTGACCGGCGTGCCGCGCGCGAGGTCGCGCCCGTAGCAGGTCGCGCACACGCCCTGTTCGGCTTCGCAGACCAGCGGCGAACGAATCTTGGCGACCTGCGTTTCGGCGGCCTCGATTTCCTTGACCATCGGCTCGTCGATCAGCGTGCCGGCCTTGACGATGACCTCGTCGGTCGCCGCGTTGACGATGTCCTCGGCCGTGGTGCGACCGAGGATGCGCTCGCCGAGCGAGGCGATGACGCTGCCGCCCTGCACGATCGCACGCATTTCGAGCGCGTTCTTGGTCTTGCAGTCCTCCTCGACGATGACGCAGTCCTGCGACACGTCGACCAGGCGCCGGGTCAGGTAGCCCGAGTTCGCGGTCTTCAACGCGGTGTCCGCGAGGCCCTTGCGCGCGCCGTGGGTCGAGTTGAAGTATTCGAGGACGGTCAGGCCTTCCTTGAAGTTCGAGATGATCGGCTGTTCGATGATCTCGCCCGAGGGCTTGGCCATCAGGCCGCGCATGCCCGCGAGCTGCTTCATCTGCGCGGGGCTACCGCGCGCGCCCGAGTGGCTCATCATGTAGATCGAGTTGATCTGCGCTTCCTTGCCTTCGTCGTCGATCGGCTGCGACTTGATCTCGTCCATCATCGCGTCGGCGACCTGGTCGCCGCAGCGGCTCCAGGCGTCGATCACCTTGTTGTATTTTTCCTGCTGGGTGATCAGGCCGTCCTGGTACTGCTGCTCGTAATCGGCGACCAGCTTCTTGGTTTCCTCGACCATCCCGTCCTTGCTGTCGGGGATGATCATGTCGTCCTTGCCGAACGAGATGCCCGCGCGGAAGGCGTGGCGGAAGCCCAGCGCCATGATCGCGTCGGCGAACAGCACCGTGTCCTTCTGCCCGGTGTGGCGATAGACCTGGTCGATGACGTCGCCGATTTCCTTCTTGGTCAGGAGGCGGTTGACGATGTCGTAGGGAACCTTGTGGTTCTTCGGCAGGCACTCGCCGATCAGCATCCGGCCCGGCGTGGTGACGAAGCGCTGGAGCACGACGTTGCCGTCCTCGTCCGCCTGCGGCACGCGCGCGATGACCTTGGTGTGGAGCGTGACCGACTTGGTCTCGAGCGCCTGGTGCACCTCGGCCATGTCGGCGAACCGCGGCAGCTTCTCGATCTTCTCGCCGCCCTTTTCCTCGATGAATTCGGGCGTCGCTTCCTGCCGTTCCATCGACAGGTAATAGAGGCCCAGCACCATGTCCTGCGAGGGCACGATGATCGGCTTGCCGTTGGCGGGGCTGAGGATGTTGTTGGTGCTCATCATCAGCACGCGCGCTTCCAGCTGCGCCTCGAGGCTCAGCGGGACGTGGACGGCCATCTGGTCGCCGTCGAAGTCGGCGTTGAACGCGGCGCAGACCAGCGGGTGAAGCTGGATCGCCTTGCCCTCGATCAGCACCGGCTCGAACGCCTGGATGCCGAGGCGGTGAAGCGTCGGCGCGCGGTTGAGGAGGACCGGGTGCTCGCGAATGACTTCGTCGAGGATGTCCCAGACTTCCTTGCGCTCCTTCTCGACCCACTTCTTGGCCTGCTTGAGCGTCATCGACAGGCCCTTGGCGTCGAGCCGGGCGTAGATGAACGGCTTGAACAGCTCGAGCGCCATCTTCTTGGGCAGGCCGCACTGGTGCAGCTTGAGCTCGGGACCGGTCACGATCACCGAGCGGCCCGAATAGTCGACGCGCTTGCCGAGCAGGTTCTGGCGGAAGCGGCCCTGCTTGCCCTTAAGCATGTCGCTGAGCGACTTGAGCGGACGCTTGTTGGCACCGGTGATGACGCGGCCGCGGCGGCCGTTGTCGAACAGCGCATCGACCGATTCCTGCAGCATGCGCTTCTCGTTGCGCACGATGATGTCGGGCGCGCGCAGCTCGATCAGGCGCTTCAGCCGGTTGTTGCGGTTGATGACGCGGCGGTAGAGATCGTTGAGATCCGAGGTCGCGAAGCGGCCGCCGTCGAGCGGCACCAGCGGGCGCAGCTCGGGCGGGATCACGGGGACGACTTCAAGGATCATCCACTCGGGGCGGTTGCCCGATTCGATGAAGCTCTCGACGACCTTGAGCCGCTTGATGATCTTGGCCGGCTTGAGCTTCGACTTGGTGGTCGCAAGCTCTTCCATCAGGTCGTCGCGCTCCTGCTCGAGGTCGAGATCCATCAGCATGATCTTGACCGCTTCGGCGCCGATCCCCGCGGTGAAGGCGTCCTCGCCGTATTCGTCCTGTGCCTCGAGCAGCTCGTCCTCGGTCAGGAGCTGGAACTTCTCGAGCGGGGTCAGGCCGGGTTCGGTGACGATGTAGCTCTCGAAGTACAGAACCCGTTCGAGCTGCTTCAGCTGCATATCGAGCAGCAGGCCGATGCGGCTCGGCAGCGACTTGAGGAACCAGATATGCGCGACCGGCGCGGCGAGCTCGATATGGCCCATGCGCTCGCGGCGGACTTTCGTGACGGTCACCTCGACGCCGCACTTCTCGCACACGACGCCCTTGTACTTCATCCGCTTGTACTTGCCGCACAGGCACTCGTAGTCCTTCACCGGACCGAAGATGCGCGCGCAGAACAGCCCGTCGCGCTCGGGCTTGAACGTGCGGTAGTTGATCGTCTCGGGCTTCTTGATCTCGCCGAACGACCACGAGCGGATGCGCTCGGGGGAAGCGATCCCGATCTGGATCTGGTCGAAGGTTTCCGGCTTGGCGAGCTGGTTGGTGAATTTGGTCAGTTCGTTCAATTTCCTGCTCCTTCAGAGCCAAGGTATTTATCCAAAAGGTGCCCGCATTTTTCGGCAATACGGTTCATCTCGTCAGCGGCTTCGCGATTTACCTCGCCAGTGGGCAGCAGATATTTTCTGGAGGCCCTGACAAACTCTGCGTTGAGTTCCATTCTGACTATCTGCTCGCTGCGCACTCCGCTGGTCCCGGTCGTGATGGCGGCCGAAGCCCAGAAATTACCCGTCAACGCAATGTCCAAGTCCAACTTCGCAGAGTCAGCCGCAGACGCCACGCCGTAACATTGGAGCGCCTCACCATAAGTGAAAGGCAGCTGAGGTTCTGGAGGCGGGCCGAATTGGGCCATCGATAGGGCCACAGTGATGGTCAGTATCATTCCGCCGCCTCCGGCCATTCGTCCTCGTCCTCGTCCTCGCCATCGCTGAGCGAGGACAGTTCGACATTGAGGCCGAGGCTGCGCATTTCCTTGACGAGCACGTTGAAGCTCTCCGGAATGCCGGCCTCGAAGGTGTCGTCGCCCTTGACGATCGCTTCGTAGACCTTGGTCCGGCCGATCACGTCGTCCGACTTGACGGTGAGCATTTCCTGCAGCGTGTAGGCGGCGCCGTAGGCCTGCAGCGCCCACACCTCCATCTCGCCGAAGCGCTGGCCGCCGAACTGCGCCTTGCCGCCCAGCGGCTGCTGGGTGACGAGCGAGTACGGACCGATCGAACGCGCGTGGATCTTGTCGTCGACCAGATGGTGCAGCTTGAGCATGTAGATGTAGCCCACCGTCACCTTGCGGTCGAACGCCTCGCCGGTGCGCCCGTCATAGAGCACCACCTGGCCCGAACCATCGAGCCCGGCCTGTTCGAGCATGGTGGTGACGTCGCCCTCGCGCGCACCGTCGAACACCGGGGTGCCCATCGGGACGCCGCCCGAGAGATGCCCCGCCAGTTCGACGATCTCGCCGGTCGAACGCGCCTCGATCTCGTCGTGATACTGCTCGCCGTAAACCGACTTGAGCGTATCGACGAGTTCCTTCGGCTTCTTCGCCTTGGCGTAGTCTTCCGCCGCGTTCGGATTGGCGTCGCGCCATTCCTCCAACGCCGCGGTGACCTGCTGGCCGAGCCCGCGCGCGGCCATGCCGAGATGCGTCTCGAAGATCTGGCCCACGTTCATGCGGCTCGGCACGCCGAGCGGGTTGAGCACGATATCGACGGGGGTGCCATCCTCGAGGAACGGCATGTCTTCCTGCGGCAGGATGCGGCTGATGACGCCCTTGTTTCCGTGGCGGCCGGCCATCTTGTCGCCCGGCTGCAACTTGCGCTTCACCGCGACGAACACCTTGACCATCTTGAGCACGCCCGGAGCGAGTTCGTCGCCGCGTTCGAGCTTCTCCTTGCGGTCCTCGAACTTGTCCTCGATGCCCTTGACGGCCTCGTCGTACTGGCTCTTGACCGCCTCGAGCTGCGCCTGGCGCTTGTCGTCGGCGACCGCGAACTTGAACCATTCGTGCCTGTCGACGCCTTCGAGCACATCCTCGGTGACCTTGGTCCCCTTCTTGACGCCCTTCGGCGCGGCCGAAGCGGTCTGGCCGACGAGCATGTCGCGCAGGCGGTTGTAGGTCGCGCGGTTGAGGATCGCGCGTTCGTCCTGGCTGTCCTTCTTGAGGCGTTCGATCTCCTCGTGCTGGATCGCGCGGGTACGGTCGTCGATCTCGATGCCGTGGCGGTTGAACACGCGCACTTCGACCACCGTGCCGGCGACGCCCGGGGGCAGCCGCAACGAGGTGTCGCGCACGTCCGAAGCCTTCTCGCCGAAGATCGCGCGCAGGAGCTTTTCCTCAGGCGTCATCGGCGATTCGCCCTTGGGCGTGATCTTGCCGCACAGGATGTCGCCCGGATGCACTTCGGCGCCGATATAGACGATCCCCGCCTCGTCGAGGTTGCGCAGCGCCTCCTCGCCGACATTGGGGATGTCGCGGGTGATGTCTTCCGGCCCGAGCTTGGTGTCGCGCGCCATGACCTCGAATTCCTCGATATGGATCGAGGTGAACACGTCGTCCTTGACGATGCGTTCGGAGATCAGGATCGAGTCCTCGTAATTGTAGCCGTTCCACGGCATGAACGCGACGAGGCTGTTCTTGCCCAGCGCCAGCTCGCCGAGATCGGTCGAGGGACCGTCGGCGATGATGTCGCCTTCCTCGATCGTGTCGCCGACCTTCACCAGCGGACGCTGGTTGATGCAGGTGTTCTGGTTCGAACGCTGGAACTTCTGCAGCGTGTAGATGTCGACGCCCGACTGGCCGGGTTCGACATCGCCGATCGCGCGGATCACGATGCGGGTCGCGTCGACCTGGTCGACGATGCCGCCGCGGGTCGCGGTGATCGCCGCACCGCTGTCACGCGCCACGGTCTCTTCCATGCCGGTGCCGACGAAGGGTGCCTCGGCGCGCACCAGCGGCACCGCCTGGCGCTGCATGTTCGAGCCCATCAGCGCGCGGTTGGCGTCGTCGTTCTCGAGGAACGGGATCAGCGAGGCGGCGACCGAAACGAGCTGTTTCGGCGACACGTCCATCAGCGTGATCTGGTCGCTCGGGAGCATCACGAACTCGCCGTTCTGCCGCGCCGAGACCATTTCCTCGACGAACTTGCCGTTCTTGTCGGTTTCGGCCGAAGCCTGCGCGACGGCGTTCTTCTGCTCTTCCATCGCCGAGAGGTAGATCACGTCGCCGGTGACCTTGCCGTCGACGACCTTGCGGTACGGCGTTTCGATGAAGCCGTACTTGTTGACCCGGCTGAACGAGGCGAGCGAGTTGATCAGGCCGATATTCGGACCCTCGGGCGTCTCGATCGGGCAGATGCGGCCGTAATGGGTCGGGTGCACGTCGCGGACCTCGAAGCCGGCGCGCTCGCGGGTGAGACCGCCCGGGCCGAGCGCCGAGACTCGGCGCTTGTGCGTGACTTCGCTGAGCGGGTTGGTCTGGTCCATGAACTGCGACAGCTGCGAGGATCCGAAGAACTCGCGCACCGCGGCGACCGCGGGCTTGGCGTTGATCAGGTCGTTCGGCATCACTGTCGACACGTCGACCGAACTCATCCGCTCCTTGACCGCACGTTCCATGCGCAGCAGGCCGACGCGGTACTGGTTCTCGAGCAGTTCGCCGACCGAACGCACGCGGCGGTTGCCGAGATTGTCGATGTCGTCGACTTCGCCCTTGCCGTCCTTGAGGTCGACCAGTTCCTTGACCACCGCGAGGATGTCTTCCTTGCGCAGGGTGGTGACGGTGTCCTCGGCGTCGAGTTCGAGCCGCATGTTGAGCTTGACGCGGCCGACCGCGCTGAGGTCGTAGCGCTCGCCGTCGAAGAACAGGCCCTCGAACAGCGCTTCGGCGGTTTCCTTCGTCGGCGGTTCGCCCGGGCGCATCACCTTGTAGATCGCCTCGAGACCCTCGTCGCGGTTCTCGGCCTTGTCGGCCTGCAGCGTGTTGCGGATCCACGGGCCGGTGCTGACGTGATCGATGTCGAGCAGTTCGAGCCGGTCGACGCCGGCATTGTCGAGCACTTCGAGATTGTCGGGCGACACCTCGTCGCCCGCCTCGATCCAGATGCGGCCGGTCTTCTCGTCGATCAGGTCGCGCGCGGCGTAGCGGCCGAAGATTTCCTCGGTCGGGATCAGCAGGTCCTTGAGCCCGTCCTTGGCCGCCTTGTTGGCGGCGCGGGGGCTGATCTTCTGGTTGGCGGGGAACATTTCCTCGCCGGTCTTGGCGTCGACCAGCGCGAAGGCGGGCTTCTGGCCGCGCCACTGTTCGGGGTTGAACGGCATCTTCCAGCCGCCCGAACCCTCGGCGCCCTTCTTGCCCGAGACGCGCTCCCAGGTGACGGTGTCGTAGAAGAAGTGCAGGATTTCCTCGCTGTCGAGACCGAGCGCGTAGAGCAGCGCGGTGACCGGCAGCTTGCGCTTCCTGTCGATGCGGACGTTGACGATGTCCTTGGCGTCGAATTCGAAATCGAGCCACGAGCCGCGATAGGGAATGACGCGCGCGGCGAACAGCAGCTTGCCCGAGGAGTGCGTCTTGCCGCGGTCGTGATCGAACAGCACGCCGGGCGAACGGTGCATCTGCGACACGATGACGCGCTCGGTGCCGTTGATGATGAAGGTGCCGTTCCCCGTCATGAGCGGCATGTCGCCCATATAGACGTCCTGCTCCTTGATATCGAGCACCGAGCGGGTTTCGGTTTCCTGGTCGACTTCGAACACGATCAGCCGCAGCGTGACCTTCATCGGCGCGGCATAGGTGATGCCGCGCTGCTTGCATTCGGTGGTGTCGTGCTTGGGCGGCTCGAGCTCGTAATGGACGAAATCGAGTTCGGCGGTGCCGGCGAAATCGCGGATCGGGAAGACCGAGCGGAGCGTCTTTTCGAGCCCCGAAACATAGTCGATCGCGGGATTGGAGCGGAGGAACTGTTCGTAGCTCTCGCGCTGGACCTCGATCAGGTTCGGCATCTGCACGGCTTCGTGGATGTCGCCGAAAATCTTGCGGATGCGCTTCTTCGCGGTGCCCGACGCCTTGCGGGCTGCGGTCTTCGTCTTCGCCATGGAGGTGATTCGCCTCTTCGATCGAGCCGGGGCCGTTGGGATGGCGCCCGGCGTGAATGCATTGTGCCACGCGCGGGATGTGGCCCATACGAGACGCGAAAACGACCGCTTGGCGCGCACCTCGCCGGTGCCGCAAGCGGTCGATGCTGCGTCGCGATATGGAAACGCCGCTTCCATCCCTGGCCAGGTCCCCGCGCAGAACCAGCCTTGCTCGAAGCGAGCGGTCGGGCAGCCATGTAGGGTCGGCCCCCGCCGATGTCAACGTGGCAGAGGGGGGAGCGGCTGTCGGGTAGGGAAATTCGCGCCGCGCCGCGCTAGACCTGCCGCATGACGAAACGCAGCGAACGCGGCAGGCCGCCGCATCCGGACATTCTGACCCCGGCCGAATGGAAGGTGGCGGAGGGTGTCCGGCACGGGCTGAGCAACCCGCGCATCGCGGCGCGGCAGGGGGTCAGCGCCGATGCGGTCAAGTTCCACGTTTCGAACATCCTCGGCAAGCTCGGCATGGCCTCGCGCGCCGAATTGCAGCGCTGGCCCGGAATCGAGGCGGGTAGCGCGATGGAAAGGAATACCGCAATGAACGATCACAAACGGATCGGCACGATCGGGCAGATCGCCCGGACGGTGGGCGACATCGACGAGGCGCGGCGCTGGTACCGCGACGTGCTCGGGCTCGAACCGCTGTTCGACGCCGGCAATCTCGCCTTCTTCGCTTGCAACGGCGTGCGCCTGATGCTGTCGCAGGGCGAGCCCGGGCCCGAATCGATCGTCTATTTCAGGGTCGACGATCTGCACGGCGAGTTCGAACGGCTCGAACTGGCCGGCGCGAAACTCGCTTCCGCCCCGCATCGCATCCACACGCACGAGGACGGCACCGAGGAATGGATGGCCTTCGTCGAGGACAATGACGGCCGCCCGATCGGGCTGATGGCGAGCGTCGCGGCGCGGGAGTGAGCGCAAACCGCGCGCCGCCTCCCCGCAAGCGGCGGGCGGGGTGTTGACACATGTGACAGACCCCTCCGATTTTATGCCCCAGATCGGCGGCATATCGATTTTCGATATTATCGATTGACAATAAGGCAATCCAGCCTTATCGAATATCGATATCGAACATCAAGGAGGTCGATATGACACGCTTCCGACAACATACCGCTGCCGCCATGGCTGCGTTTGCGATCGTACTGGTTTCGCTCGTCCCGGTCGTGACCGCTCCGCCCACCGCCGGGCTTGCGCTCGCCGCACCGGCACTCGCCTGATCCGCCGCTGTCCGGGAGACATTCCATGTCCAAGAACATGAGCGACCCGCTGCTCGCGATCGCCACCGTCATCGTCGTGCTGGGGCAGATCCTGATGATCGTTATCGGCGCCCTCGCCGTGCTCGCCATCCCGGCGACGATGATCTTCCGCGACGTGTTTCTTTCCGAGCTCCGGAGCGAGTTCCCGAACTACGCGCTGACCTACCCCACGGCGACGGTCGGCGCGCTGCTGCTGTGCGTGATCGCTCTCGTCGCCATGTTCTGGCTGTTCCTGCGGAAGCTGCGCCAGATCATCGATACGGTCGGCGCCGGAGATCCCTTCGTACCCGCCAACGCAAAACGTCTGACCGCGATGGCGTGGCTGATGCTGGGGATCCAGCTGCTGAGCCTGCCTGCTGCGGGGCTGGCGCTCTATTTCGCCAAGTCGCTCGGCGAGAAAGCGGGCACGATCGATGCGAGTTTCGATCTCAGCGGGGTCGTCCTGGTCGTCACCCTGTTCATCCTCGCCCGCGTGTTCCGCCACGGCGCGGCGATGCGCGAAGACCTCGAGGGGACCGTCTGATGCCGATCTCCGTCAAGCTCGACGACCTGCTTCACGAGCGGCGCATGACGCTGACCGGACTGGCCGAGCGGGTCGGCCTGACTCTCGCCAATCTGTCGATCCTCAAGACCGGCAAGGCCCGGGCGATCCGCTTCTCCACGCTTGAGGCGATCTGCCGCGAACTGGAGTGCCAGCCGGGCGACCTGCTCGGTTACGACGAAGCAGGTCAGGATTCGTAGCACCGGATCCAGTGCCGCCGGTTTCCGCGCCGGATCGAACCGTCGAATGTGTCGCCGTTCACCGAAGTGGCCATGACGGCTTCGATCCGGTTGCCGCCGGGATCGCTCAGCATGAGCAGGAACTGCCCGTCGTGAAGCCACGATTGCGCCACGCGCACCGGAACCTCGCGGCCGTCGACGCGCATGGAGACCTGGAAGATGCTGCCGCCGATGGTGCGGCCCATTCCCAAATCTATCTCGATCCGTTCGTCACCGGCGGTCCGGCAGGACATTCCCCCGGTGGCATGGGCGGGAACGGCCAGGGCAAGGAGGGGCAGAAGGGCAAACGGGACATGGCGCATGAATAGCCCTTTCGCCGACGCAGCCTGAACCGCGGATTGCAGGGGCGGGCCGGCACAGGAGCCGACATTGGCAAGTCCGGGGCGCTCCGTCCGCCGAGCCGCCTATCGGGTCGGAGCGATTCTCAACCCTTCCCGTTCCTCTATCGCCCCGGCGAAGCCCCAGCCGCCGAAGGTCTCCGATACCGCAGCCGTCAGCACATTCTCGCCCGCGCGCAGCGGCAGCACGACCGCGTCGGCGAAGCCGATTGTGCCGAGAAAGAAGTGATCGCGGCTGCGCCAGCCCGCCGCGCCGTCGAACACCAGCTCGCCGTTGAGGAACAGGCGGACCCGGTCGGAATAGCCGAAACGGAGGCGGACACGCCGGTCGGAGTCCGTGTCGATCACGGTGGAGACCAGCCTCGTATCGGCAGGCCTGCCGGGAACGCCGGCCCGCGAAAGATCGGCGATTCCGGTCGGCTCGACTTCGACGATGGCACGGCTCGGCAGCGCCGCGATCGCGTCGGGCAGTGCAAGCGCATCGGCGATTTCGGCTTCCGCGAACGCCTCCGACACGCTCCAGCGGGCGATAACACCGTCGGGCGGCGGAGCGATGTCGGCCGGATTGCCCACGATCGCTTCGCCGGGCGCAAGCGGGCGGATCGCGAGGTTGCGGATGCGCAGCCTGCCGTTCGGCCCGCTCGTGCGGAACGCGACGCCGCCGCTGCCGCGATCGGTCGCGAGGTCGGGCACATGCAATTGCGGTTCGGCGCTGCCGTTGAAATAGACCTCCGCCCGGTCGCCGGCGACCACCAGCCTGAGCCTGTTCCAGCCCTCGTGGGTGTAGGCGAAGGGCGCGATCGCATTGGCGTCGGCGAAGATCTGCCACGAGGTCAGGCCGTCGCGGACCGGAGTGTATTGCACCGCGTCGGGCTCGCCCGACTTGTGCTGGCGCAGGTAGAGATATTCGCCCGTGCCGCCGTCGTCGGACAGGTGCCATTGCACGCCGCCGAAACCGAACCGGTCCTCGAACGCGACGTCGAATTCGATCACCCCTTCGGAGAATTGCACGCCCTCGAGAGCCACGCCCGAGCGATCGACGACGAGCACCTGCCCGCCCTCTTCGAGCGTGACGCGCTCCGCGTCGACCGGTGTAAGCGCGTAGCCGGCAAAGCGCATCGGCTCTTGCTCCTGCGCGGCGGCGGGGTTGCAGGCAGCGAGCAGCAAAGCTGCGGCGGCGTATCGGGCAAGACCATGCATGGCGAATTCCTCGAACCGGGTGGAGACCGGTGCGGGCAATGGCGCAAGCGCGCGCTCAGCTATTGAACGAAACGGCCATCGCCCGGCGCGCGGCATGGACCGCGGTCGGCGTCGCGCCGAGGATGGCGCGGCATTCGCGCACCAGGTGCGCCTGGTCGGAGAACCGGTGGCCCGCAGCGATCCCGGCCCAGCACGGCCTTGCCGCCACCTCGGCCTCGAACAGCGCCCCGGCCAGCCGCAGGCGCCTCGCAATGGCTCGCGGCGAGCGGCCGAACCGCTCGGCAAAGCCGCGGCGCAGCTGCCGCGGACTGATATCCGCCAGCCGCGCCAGCTCGCCGGGTGCGAGCCGTCCCGACGCCAGCCGCAGGTGCCGGGCGGCGAATTCGACCGGCGCGGGTCCACCGCCGCGCTCCATGCCTGCCAGGATGCGCGCCATTTCCGCCCACGCCTCGGCGAAGCGGTCGCGCGACGCGAGCGCCAAGACCGGATCGAGCCGCCGCCTCAGCGCGTCGGGCACCGCGCGGTGGGTCGAGGTGTATTCGCTCGCCTTGAGGCCGAGCAGCGGCTCCATCGTTTCGGGCGCCAGCCGCACCGCGTAGAGCGCCTCCCCTGCAGCGGGCCGGTAGCACTCGCCGTCGAGCGACGCCGGTGCGATCTCGAGCCCGAACGACAGCGTCGCCCCCGCCGGATCGAACCGCCGCCGCAGCAAGAGCGAGGGCTCGGCAAAGGGCATCAGCCAGTGCGGAGCCGCAGGCGCGAACCCGACGCTGCAGTGCCACAAGCGGTCTATCGCGCCAGCATCGGCGACATCCCACGCGCGATAGAAGCCGCAGCGCTCGGTCGGTTCGGTGCTGGCGGGGGTCGGGATCATCGCAGGCAGCGTCATGACAGACCCTCATGACAGACCCTGGGGCCAAGCGCCAAACCCGCTCCACCGGCGGCGCCCACGGCCCGACCGGCGGCACGCCGCGCTTGACTCGGGCGGCTAGTGCGCTATTTGCGCGCTCCGATTGCGGGGTTCGCTCCGCGGTCATCCGTCCGAGACAGTTGGTGACCGGAATCTGCCGGTCTTAATTTCCAGCCTAGACGGGGACAGAGATTTCACGGCGATGCCACGCATCTCCGCACCGCGCACACAAGCGCACCTCCTTCCCCATCAACGGACCCCGTCCATGCGGCATGAGCCGTGTGGCAACATGAGCCGGCCATGCGCGGAGCCATCCGGGCGTGGTCACAGTGCCACCGCATGGCTTGTCCATGCGGCGGACAGAGAAGGAGTATGGCATGGATCGTTCGCAGAAAGCCGATGCGGTCGCCCAGCTCAATGCGGTCTTCAACGAGGCGGGCGTGGTGGTCGTCACCCGCAACCTCGGCCTCTCGGTGGCGCAATCCACCGAACTGCGCTCGAAGATGCGCGAAGCCGGTGCGTCCTACAAGGTTGCGAAGAACCGCCTTGCCAGGCTCGCCCTGAAGGACACCCCCTATGCCGGTCTCGACGACCTGCTGACGGGCCCCACCGCGCTCGGTTATTCCGAGGATCCGGTGGCGGCGGCCAAGGCCGCGGTCGACTTCGCCAAATCGAACGACCGGCTGGAAATCGTCGGCGGTTCGATGGGCGGGCAGATGCTCGACGAAGCCGGGATCAAGGCGCTCGCCTCGATGCCCAGCCTCGACGAGCTGCGCGCAAAACTGGTGGGCCTCGTCAACGCCCCGGCGACGAAGATCGCCCAGGTCGTCAACGCCCCCGCCAACAAGCTCGCCCGCGTCTTCGGTGCCTATGGTGCCCAAGGAGACACGGCGCAAGCGGCGTAAGCGGTTTTTCCCATTCGATACGAAACATCCGGGGCGGTGCGCCCCACCAATTTGGAGTATGAACAATGGCCGATATCAAGGCTCTCGTTGAAGAACTGTCGAAGCTGACCGTGCTGGAAGCCGCCGAGCTTGCCACGGCACTGGAAGAAGAGTGGGGCGTGAGCGCCGCTGCCGCGGTTGCGGTCGCCGGCCCCGGTGGCGGCGGCGACGCCGCTGCGCCCGCCGAGGAGAAGGACGAATTCGACGTCATCCTCACCGGCGACGGCGGCAAGAAGATCCAGGTGATCAAGGAAGTCCGTGCCATCACCGGCCTGGGCCTCACCGAAGCCAAGGGTCTGGTCGAAGGCGCGCCCAAGCCGGTCAAGGAAGGCGTCAACAAGGCCGAAGCAGAAGAGATCAAGGGCAAGATCGAAGCTGCCGGCGGTACCGTCGAGCTCAAGTAAGCTTCGTTCTCGTTCGCGAGATACAGGAAGGGCGGTGCCGCGAGGCGCCGCCCTTTTTTGCGACTCGCTTTTCGGGACGCCCGATTGCGAAATCGAGCATTCGCTGCACGCCGCGCATTTCGTTTGACATTGCCGCGCCCATGGTTTTCGGAAGGCTCCGACCGGACACCGCGACACTCGCGGCCACGCAACCGAGTTGACCAGCCCTGCGCCCCGGCTCGATTTCAAACCTTCAGACAATGCGTTGATGGAACAAGCATGATCAAGAAATTGGCAGTAGCCGTTACACCGAAAAAAGTATTTGCTCTCCGCAAATTCATAAAATCCGTGCGGCCGATGTATGAGCGCAAATGCAATGTCTGCGGCTACGAGGGATATTTCAAGCGCTTCGGCCGCTTTGGCAGGATCGATTCGCGATGCCCCCAATGTTCCAGTCTGGAAAGGCATCGCCTATTGGCGCTGGCCTTCCAGAGGGGCCGGATCCCGGTCGAAATCGGACCCGAGGACAAGGTGCTGCATTTCGCTGCCGAAACATGCCTCCAGCCGATGCTGCGAGAGAAGTTTTCCGACTACAAGACCGCCGATCTGTATATCGGGGCCGATCTGAAGCTCGATCTGGAAAACATCGACCTGCCGAGCGATTCCCACAAACTGGTCATCGCCAATCATGTGCTGGAGCACGTCGACGACCGGAAGGCTTCGCAGGAACTTGCCCGCATTCTCGAGCCCGGCGGATTGCTGGTGTGCATGGTTCCGATCATCGAGGGCTGGGACAAGACTTTCGAAGACGAGAAGATCGACACTTACGAGGCAAGAGCGAAATATTACGGGCAGTACAACCATATCCGGTATTACGGCCGCGACTTCCGCGAACGGATCGGCAACGGTGGGCTCGAGCTTATCTCCGAGATCACGGCGGAAGGATACGATGTCATCGAATACGGCCTGATCCGCGGAGAAAAGGTCTTCGTTTTCCGCAAGGAAGGCTGAGGCAAGCCCGGCGACGCGTCATGGTTCCGGCCCGGCTCGACGAGTGCGTGGGCCAATACGGCCAAAATCCAGAATTAATCCCGATTCCACCTGCTGAAACGCGGGCCGATCGATGGTATCGATTACCGACGCTCTCGCGACGAAATCGAGGATCCCGATGACGTATCCGGCCCTTGCTGCAATCGTGCTGTCCTATGTGCTGCTCTGCTTTATCTGTTCCGCGCTCTACGTCCGCGGCTGGCCGCGCAGCTGGATCGGCCGGGCCATTCGCAAGCAATTGGTCTTGACCATGCTGTTTCCGCTTCTCGCCCTGACCGGCTTCGGACGCGCACTGTTGCAGTTTCTTCCCGATAGGATTCCCTGGCTCGCGCACATATTCGAAGCCATGTCGGGTCAGCGGCTGTATCGGCGGGACAAGGGCACCGAGCCATATCGCTCCCGCCCGGTTACAGGGCTTTCAACCACGCGATAAGTTCGGCGCGCTGCGCATCGTCGCGCAGGCCGGCATAGCTCATCTTGGTATTCGGAACCGCAGCGCGCGGGTTCTGCAGATAGGAATCGAGCGTGGCTTCGTCCCAGGTCAGGCCGCTCTCGCGCATGGCGGTGCTGTAGGCATAGTCCGCCACGTGCCCCGCCTGCGCCCCGTATACGCCGGCAAGCGAGGGGCCGATGCCGTTCCTGCCCGGCTCGACCGAATGGCAGATCGCGCATTGGGCGAAGGCGGCAGGGCGTTCGGCGGCCTTGCCGGGTATCGCCGACTCCGGGCCGCTGCTGCACGCACCGAGCAGGCAGGCGGGCACGAGTATCCCCAAAACCGTACGGATCGTCATCTGTCCCTCCAGACGCGCGTTTCATGGCGCCGGTGGCGACGCGAAGCAAGCTGTGACGCAATAGTCGCGCACACCTCCGAAAACCCGGACTGCCAGCGCTTCGCGCTTGGAGGCGCTGGCCCCCGATCCTATCCGGGCCGGCTGCATGACGCACGAGCGCACCTACGAGCCCCCGCCGACCGGCGGCGACGGCTGGCGCGACGAGATCGCCGCCACCTACCGGCTCGCCTGGCCGCTGGCGCTCGCCAACCTGCTGCAGATGCTGACCTATGCGGTGGATGTGATCTTCGTCGCGCGGCTGGGCGAGGCGCCGCTCGCCGCTTCGGCGATTGCGGTGGCGCTGTTCGGACTGGTGCTGTGGGCGCTGTCGGGGCTGACCGGAGCGGTCGCCCCGCTGATCGCGGAAGAGATCGGTGCGCGCGCGCCGGCGCTGCGCCCGGTCCGGCGCGCGACCCGGATGGCGCTGTGGCTGGCAGTGCTGAGCGGGATCGGCGGGATGGGCCTGTGCCTGCTGCTCGAACCGGCGATGCGGATCACCGGCCAGCAGGCGGAGATCGTCGACCTCGCCGTCGCCTACAATCTGATCATCGTCTGGTCGCTGGTGCCGATGGTGATCAACAACGTGCTGCGCAACTACGTCTCCGCGCTCGGGCGGCCGATCTTCGCGACCGCGATCACGGCGGGCGGCATCTTCGTCAACGCGGCGGCCAACTACGCCTTCATCTTCGGCCATTTCGGCGCCCCCGAACTCGGCCTGCGCGGCGCGGCGGTGGCGACGATCATCACCTCGGTCGCGACGATGGCGGCCTATGCCGTCGCGATACGGCTCGATCCGCGCCTCCACCGCTACCGCATCTTCGGCTTCTGGTGGCGCCCGGACTGGGCGCGGATGTGGCAGCTGGTGCGGATCGGCACGCCGATCGCGCTGACCATCACCGCCGAGGCCGGCATCTTCGGCGGGGCCGCCTTTCTGATGGGCAATATCGGCACCTCGCAACTCGCGGCGCACACGATCGCGCTGCAAGTCGCCGCGCTTGCTTTCCAGATTCCGTTCGGGATCGGGCAGGCGGCGACGATCCGGGTCGGCTATTTCTTCGGCTCCGGGGATCGCGGGGGCATGCGCCGCGCGGGCTGGACCGCGGTGACAATGGGCACCGGTTTCATGATGCTGACCGCGCTGGCGATGATCCTGATGCCGAAACCCCTGCTGGCGATCTATATCGATCCCTGGGCACCCGCCAACGCCGTGCTGGTAGGGTTCGCGCTGCGCTATCTCCTCATCGCCGCCGCCTTCCAGCTGTTCGACGGCGTGCAGGCGGTCGCCGCCGGGGCGCTGCGCGGCCTGCAGGACACGCGCGTGCCGATGTGGATCGCGATCTTCAGCTACTGGGTGCCGGGCATGGGCACCGCGCTGACGCTCGGCTTCGCGACGCCGCTCGGCGGGGTCGGCGTGTGGATCGGGCTCGCCACCGGCCTGGTAACCGCGGCGGTGCTGCTGCTGTGGCGCTGGCATGCGCGCGAAAGGCTCGGGCTGGTGCAGCGGCACGTTCGTGGCGGGTAGGAGGTCGTTGTTTTCCGGCGGTGGCGATACCTGTTGCTTCGTTGCAGTCGTCTGACCACCGGGGCTGTTCCACCCCACGCCCCCACCCGGAGTCTGGTTTTCCGGCGGTGGCGATACCTGTCACTGCGCGGCAAGCATCAGACCGCCGGGTGCGGCACCAGCCCACTCCCCCACCCTTCCACCCTTAGGATACTAAAGTCGGGGTGGAAGGGTGGGGGAGTGGGCTGGTGCCGCAAGGAAAGCACGGACGTGCTTTCCGCACGCAACAAAGACTCCGGGCGTGGGCCGGTGTCGCTCCCCGTGGTCAGAGGCCTGCAACGCAGCAACAGGTCGCCTCACCGCCGGAAAGCAAAAAGAACTCACCGCCCAGCCCCATGCACGTCTCGCCGAAAAGCATGGAAATTTTTTCCTCCGCGCCCCGTTGACTCGGCAATCGCGCGTTCACATATGCGCCCTGCTGGCACTCTCGCCGTGAGAGTGCCAAGTTACGTTTTCACCTTTTGAGAGAGGTCACAGACAATGGCATTTCGTCCGCTGCACGACCGCGTTCTGGTCCGTCGCATCGAAGCCGATGAGAAGACCGCAGGCGGCATCATCATTCCCGACAGCGCCAAGGAAAAGCCGAGCGAGGGCGAAGTCGTCTCCGTCGGTTCGGGCGCCAGGGCCGAAGACGGCACGGTCACCGCGCTCGACGTCAAGGCCGGCGACCGCATCCTGTTCGGCAAGTGGTCGGGCACTGAGGTCAAGCTCGACGGCGAAGACCTGCTGATCATGAAGGAAAGCGACATCATGGGGATCATCGACTGATCGCCTGATCGCACCGCATTCCACGCAACACACGAATTCCAGGAGAAACACACATGGCTGCCAAGGACGTGAAATTCTCGCGCGACGCGCGCGAAGGCATCCTCAAGGGCGTCGACACGCTCGCCAATGCCGTCAAGGTCACGCTCGGCCCCAAGGGCCGCAACGTCGTGCTCGACAAGAGCTTCGGCGCCCCGCGCATCACCAAGGACGGCGTCACCGTCGCCAAGGAAATCGAACTCAAGGACAAGTTCGAGAACATGGGCGCGCAGATGATCAAGGAAGTCGCATCGAAGGCCAACGACGCCGCCGGTGACGGCACCACCACCGCGACCGTGCTCGCGCAGTCGATCGTGACCGAGGGCATGAAGTCGGTTTCGGCCGGCATGAACCCGATGGACCTCAAGCGCGGCATCGATCTCGCCGTCGCCAAGGTCGTCGAGGATCTCAAGAACCGTTCGAAGGACGTTTCCGGCTCCTCCGAGATCGCCCAGGTCGGCATCATCTCGGCCAATGGCGACAAGGAAGTCGGCGAGAAGATCGCCGAGGCGATGGAGACCGTCGGCAAGGAAGGCGTCATCACCGTCGACGAATCGAAGGGCCTCGAATTCGACCTCGAAACCGTCGAGGGGATGCAGTTCGACCGCGGCTATCTCAGCCCCTATTTCATTACCAACCCCGACAAGATGACGGTGGAACTGGATAACCCCTACATCCTGATCCACGAGAAGAAGCTGTCGAACCTGCAGGCGATGCTGCCGATCCTCGAAGCGGCCGTCCAGTCCGGCCGTCCGCTGCTGATCATCGCCGAGGACATCGAAGGCGAGGCGCTCGCCACTTTGGTGGTCAACAAGCTGCGCGGCGGCCTCAAGGTCGCGGCGGTCAAGGCGCCGGGCTTCGGCGATCGCCGCAAGGCGATGCTGCAGGACATCGCGATCCTGACCAAGGGCGAGATGATCTCCGAGGATCTCGGCATCAAGCTCGAGAACGTCACTCTCGGCATGCTCGGCGAAGCCAAGCGCGTCACCATCGACAAGGACAACACCACCATCGTCGACGGCGCCGGCGACGAGGCCGATATCAAGGCCCGCGTTGCCGAAATCCGCACCCAGATCGACAACACGTCGAGCGACTACGACCGCGAGAAGCTGCAGGAGCGTCTCGCCAAGCTCGCCGGCGGCGTTGCGGTGATCAAGGTCGGCGGCGCGACCGAAGTCGAGGTGAAGGAGCGCAAGGACCGCGTCGACGACGCGCTGCATGCGACCCGCGCCGCGGTCGAGGAAGGCATCGTCCCGGGCGGCGGTACCGCGCTGCTCTACGCCACCAAGGCCCTCGCCGGTCTCGAAGGCGACAATGACGACCAGACCCGCGGGATCGACATCGTGCGCAAGGCGCTGCAGGCGCCGGTCCGCCAGATCGCCGAGAACGCCGGCCATGACGGCGCGGTGGTCGCGGGCAAGCTCGCCGACGGCGGCGACGAATCGATGGGCTTCAACGCGCAGACCGACACCTACGAGGATCTGGTCAAGGCCGGCGTGATCGACCCGACCAAGGTCGTGCGCACCGCGCTGCAGGACGCCGCCTCGGTGGCCGGCCTGCTGATCACCACCGAAGCCGCGATCGCCGAGAAGCCGGAAGACAAGTCGTCCGGCGGGGGCGGCATGCCCGACATGGGCGGCATGGGCGGCGGCATGGGCGGCATGGGCTTCTGAGCCCGGCACCCATCCGAGCCGAACAAAAGGCCCGGCGGAGCGATCCGCCGGGCCTTTTTCATGCCCCGAGCGAACGCTCCCACGCCATTACAACGGCAATACCACGGTTTGCGGCGTGGAATACCACTGCGATTACCTCGCGCGGTTCACCGTAGGAGGGGCATAAGGCGATCATCGAACAGACGGAGTAATCGCCATGACCAATCGCACTTTCGCCTCGGCCGTATGCGCCTGGGTACTTCTCGAAATCGCTTTCCTGCTGTCGCTCGCCGGACCTGTGCCGGTCGGCGGCCTGCCGCTCACCTGAGCGCAGCGGCTCGACAGACATAAGAGTCGCGTCAAGCGACCACCGCCGGCCCCGCGACCCGAGCCGGCCCGGAGCGCCTCTTCCCCCCAGATCCCGGGCGCTCCGGGCCCATTCGCCCGGATCGGGCACCGATCGCTCGCCGAAGCATTGCACGGGCGAGGGTGCGATGACCGAATCCGAGAAGCGCAAAGCCATGGTCGAGCGGCAGATCTGCCGCCGCGGGATCGACAGCGCACCCGTCCTCACCGCCTTCCGTACCGTCCCGCGCGCGAATTTCGTGCCCGAGGGCACGCGCGAACTCGCCTATGAGGACGGACCGCTCCCGATCGGATCGGGGCAGACCATCTCGCAACCCTATATCGTCGCCCGCATGATCGATGCGGCGCAGATCGCATCGGGCGTCCGCGTGCTCGAAGTAGGCGCGGGCTCGGGCTACGCCGCCGCGCTTCTCTCGCGCATTGCGGGTGAAGTCTACGCCATCGAGCGATACGAGACGCTCGCCAACGCGGCGCGGCAGCGGGTGGAGAAGCTCGGCTACGGCAATTGCACGATCATCGCCGGCGACGGGATGGAGGGATTGCCGGGCGAGGCTCCGTTCGACGCGATCCTCGTGGCGGCCAGGATCGACACGGTCCCCGACGCACTGAAACACCAACTCGCGATAGGTGGTCGACTGGTGATCCCGGTCGGCGGCGAAGCGATCCAGCAATTGCGCTGCATCGAACGCACCGGCGAAGACGCATGGGAGAGCCGCGATATCGCCCCGGTACGGTTCGTCCCCCTGCTCGAGGGGATCGTGCCCGAGACCCTCCCGGCAAGCGAATAGCCCGACATCGGCGAATCAGGACGACGCGTCGTGCCGCCCGGACAGCGCAGCCTCCATCCGCGCTGCGGCCCCGGCATAGACCCGCGACTTCAGCGCGTCGGTCAGCGCCCCGGGTGCGCGCGACGGGTCGCCCGTGGCGAAGGGCGGCGCGGGATCGTATTCGAGCGCGAGCTGGATCGCCTGCGCCGTCTCCTCCCCCGCCTCGCGCGCGATCAGCGTCAGCGCAAAATCGAGCCCGGCGGTGACCCCGCCGCAGGTAACGGTATTGCCGTCCTCGACCACGCGTCCGGGCGCGAATGTGGCGCCGACCCGGTCCAGCAGGTGCGTATAGGCCCAATGTGTCGTCGCGCGCTTGCCTTCGAGCAGGCCCGCGGCGCCGAGCACAAACGCGCCGGTGCACACGCTCGTCACCCAGCGCGCGCCCTCCGCCTGCCGCGCGACGAATTCGACCGTCTGCGAATCACGCACCGCATCGGTCACTCCGAAGCCGCCGGGAACGCAGAGAATGTCGGCCCGCGGGCAATCGGCAAAGCCCTGCGACGGAACGATCGCGAAGCCGGCATCCGTTGTCAGCGGCTCGCAAGTCGCCGCCGCGCAGACGATCTCGGCTTTCGGCATTCTCGCGAGCGCCTGCGCCGGCGCCGTGAAGTCGAGCTGGGTGACGCCCGGAAAGAGCGCGAAGACAACTCGCGTCATCACCCGCCCGTGCGGCTCGACCCGACCGATTGCGCAATTTCCTCCGGCCAGATCACCTGCGTCTGCGTCTGCGGGTTGAATACGTCTCCGGGATACTCCGCCGCCTCGGCTGCGGCGATCTCCTCCGCGGTCAGGAATTCGCTCGGCTCCAGCGCGAACACGTCGAGCCCGCGGGCGATCTCGGTCGCGTAGATGCGGCCCTTGTACCAGTAGGCGGACCAGTATCCACCGGTAATCAGCTGGTCCTCGTCGACCGGGCCGCGGTCGAAATAGGCGATCTCGACCGGGTTCGCCGCATCGGTGAAATCGATCACGCTGATCCCGCCCTGGTACCACGCCTGGACGAAAATATCGCGCCCCGGCACGGGCACGATCGAACCGTTGTGCGCGACGCAGTTCTCCTTGTCGGTCTGCGGCGCGGGCAGCTTGTAGAGGCTGCGGAATTCGAGTTTTCCGTCCTCGATTTCGTAGATCGCGTTCGCACCCCAGTTCATCGGATCGCCCGCCTGGCAGCGCGGTCGCCCGCCGCCGCCCCATTCGTCTGTGAACAGCACCTTGGTCCCGTCATTGTTGAAGGTCGCCGAATGCCAATAGGCGAAGCCCGTCTCGGTCACGTCGTCGATGCGCTTCGGATTGAGCGGATCGGAGATGTCGAGCACGATACCGTTGCCCGAACACGCGCCCGCGGCGATCTGCTTCGACGGGAAGACGGTGATGTCGTGGCAGTGATCGGTGATGCGGGTTTCCTGCGTCGGTCCTCCCGTTTCGGTCAGGCCGTGATCGCCGCCGAGCCACAGCCCGGCGATGCGGTCGTCCTCGGCGAAGACGCGTGCCGACGAGGTGATCCGCGCAGCCGCCGGATCGGCCACCGGCACCTCGATCACGTCGATGCTGAACAGCGCGGTGTTGTCCCCGCTGGTCTCGAAACAGCCCGCCAGTTCCTCGTTCGGCCGGATATAGGAGGTGCCCGAATTGTAGACCACGATACGGCGCTCGTCCGCGCTGACGACCGAGTGCGTGTGGCTGCCGCGGCAGGTCTGCACCTGGCCGACCTGGACCGGGCGGGTGATATCCGAAATGTCGAAGATGCGCAGGCCGCGGAAGCGTTCCTCGCTGACCCGCTCGGCCACGCCGCCGAGGCCGCAATCCACACGCGCGCGGCTGTCCTGCACGCTCATGAACAGAAGGTCGCCGACGATCGAGACATCGCCCTGCCCGCCAGGGCAGACGGTCGAGCTGACCAGCTTCGGCATCCCGTCCCCGCCCAGGCGATAGGCGTTGAAGCCGTGATAGCTGCCCGCGACGAGAATATCGCCGGAGAACGCCATGTCGGTGTTGGCGAAGCTGAGCAGCGAGGAACGCTGGCCGAACCGGTCCTCGTCATCCTCGTCCTCGTCCGGATCGGTCGAGCCTTCGGGATCGGGGGTATCCCCGTCCTCCTCGCCGCCGTCCTCATCGTCCTTCTCGATCTCGGGCTGCAGCTGCGCGGGATTCTGCGGGTCGAAGAAGCCGGTCGGCTTGGGCAAAGCGGCCACCAGCCGCAGATTGCTGATCGCCTCGCCCGCATCGCGGAAGCCCGCCGCCAGCCCGACGCGCGGATCGGGCGACAGTGTCGCCAGCAGCACGTTCATCCGTTCGATCTCGGTTTCCTGATCGTTGACGATGTCGTTGGTGAATTCGAACATCACCGGATCGTAGGCGCTGCCGGGCTGACGATGCAGCTCCTCCACCATATCGATCGCACCCTGGTGGTGGCGGATCATCAGCGTCAGGAACTGGCGATCGAATTCCGCGCCTTCCGCCTCGGCCAGCGCCGCCATCTGGGCGGGCGTCGCCATGCCCATCATCGCGTGATGCGCCGCCTGGTCCATGGTGCCGTGATCCATCCCTGCATGGTGCTGCATGCCGGGCTGGTCCGTCATGCCGGTGCTTTCGCCGCGGTCTTCGAGCCAGCCGCGCATGAAGGCGATCTCGTCCGCCTGCGATCCATCGATGCGGCCGGCGACCTTGCGCACGCTTTCGTTGCTGGTCCGCTTCTCCACCAGCGCCGCCATCTCGACCGCCTGCCGGTGGTGAACGATCATGTCCTGCATGAACTTGACGTCGGCGGGCGAATAGCGCGTGTCCGACAGGCGCGTCGCCTCGGCCTCGTCGATCACCCGGCTGCCGTGCCCCGGGGCGCCCGGCAGGACGATCGGCGCGTCCTGAGCGGCGAGCGAACTAGTGGTAGCGAGCAAGGCCGCGGACAGCGACAGGCGAACAATGGCGTGATTTTTCATGGAGTTTGCTTCCCGGTTTTATGTGCACCGCAATCGTCCCCAATCGCGCGGCGCTGTCAACCCGTGCCGCCGCTCCCGGCAAGGCCATGGCCGAGCGGGCTGCAAACCGCTAGGGGCGCGCGAGCATGTCCGAAATCACGATTTCGATCTTCGCGCGCTGGCCCGAGCCGGGCAAGGCCAAGACCAGGCTCATTCCCGGCTTCGGGGCCGAAGGCGCGGCGGCAATCTATACCAAGCTGCTTGCGCATACGGTCGAAGTCGTGCGCGCGAGCGGCATTCCGTTCGAGCTGCGCGTGACCGGAGCCGAACCCGAAGCGTTCCGGGCCGGGCTCGGGGAGGACCTTGCAGTGGTCGACCAGGGCGACGGCGGCCTGACAGACAAGCTCTCGCGCGTCGCGCCGCCCGCCATGGTGATCGGCAGCGACTGCCCCGGCCTCACCCCCCAACACCTGTGGGCGGCGCACGACACACTCGCGACCGAACCGATGGTGATCGGCCCCGCCAGCGACGGCGGTTACTATTTGCTCGGTTTCAACGACGACGCACGCTTCGCCTTCGAGGACATGGCGTGGAGCACGCCGCAAGTATTCGAGGAGACGCTACGCCGCTTCATCGCGCGCGGGATCAGGCCCGCAGTGCTGCCCGAACTGTCCGATATCGACAGCGCCGCCGATCTCGAGGACTGGCCGGATTTCCTGCCGTGACGGAGGCGGGTGTCGCAATCGTGATCCCGGTGCTGGACGAGGAGAAGGCGCTGCCCGCGCTGGTCGAAACGCTCGCGGCGCTCGATCCGCAGCCCGCCCAAGTGATCGTGGTCGATGGCGGGAGTTCCGACGCGAGTTGCACCCTCGTACGCGGCGCGAACTGGACCTGCATCGAGACGACGGCCGGTCGTGGGCACCAGATCAACACCGGCGTCGAGGCGGCGAGAGCGCCGCTGGTCTGCGTGCTTCATGCCGACAGCGTGCCGCCGCGCGACATGGTGCAGGTGGTGCGCGACACGCTGGCCGACGAGCGGATCGCGCTGGCCAGCTTCACCCCGCTGATCAGGGGGCCCGACAAGACCCGCTGGGGCACCACCTTCCACAACTGGATCAAGACCTGGTACGCGCCGCTGATCACCCGTCCGCACCTGTTCGCGCGCGGTGTGCGGCTGCTGTTCGGCGACCACGGCATGTTCTTCCGCCGCGCGCAGTTCCTCGAGATCGGCGGCTGCACGCCGAGCGACGCGGTGATGGAGGAAGCCGATCTGTGCGTGAAATTCGCCCGGCTCGGCCGCATCCGGATGGTGCCGCGCTGGATCGAAACGTCGGACCGCCGCATCGCCGCCTGGGGGCCGCTCAAGGCGAACTGGATCTACTTCAAGGTCGGGATCATGTGGGCAGTGGGTGCGCGGTCGAGGCTATCGCGGCACTATCCGCATGTCCGCTGAACCCTCCCCGTCGACTTGCGATGGGAGGGGGACCGCCACACCGCAAGTGTGGCGGTGGAGGGGCCCTGGCAGCGAGCGAAATTTCGAGCGCCGCTGCCCCTCCGTCAGTCGCTTGCAGCGACTGCCACCTTCCCATCGCAAGTCGATGGAGAGGATAAAAAGCCAACTTCGATACAATAGTCGATCAGCCGCCGGATATAGGCCTCTCCGGTCTCGGGGCAGCGGAATCCCGTCAGCGCATGAAACGCGCTATCGTCGAAATGCGGATCGCGCTGGAAATAGCTCGCATAGAGGCCCGCCACGCGCCGGAACAGCCGCCGCTCGAGCGCAGGCAATTGCGCCGGATCGAACGCCTCGGGCGATACGAGTTCGGGTTCGTGGAATTGCGGCCAGGCGCCGATGCAGGCAGTGAAGCGCTCGACCGGCAGCGGCTGGCCCGACACCAGGTGATAGGTTCCGCCCCTCGCCCGCTTCATGTTCTCGGCAATCGCGACGATGCCCGCGGCAACGTGGTCGAGCGGGACGAAGTCGAGCGTCGCCCCGGCGCGCGCGGGCATGTGCCCGACGCGGCCTTCGGCGATCAGTTTGAAGGCGGCGTAGGTGGTGTCGAACTGGCGGATGGCGCCGCTTTCGTGCTCGCCGACAACGATCGACGGACGCGCGATGGCCCAATCGACGCCGCTCTCGCGCACCAGCATCTCGCCCGCGCGCTTGCTCGCTTCGTAGGCGTTGGCGAAGCCCGCCGCGGGGAGCGGATCGGCCTCGCGGATCGGCCCGTCGCGCGTCCCGCAGACATAGGCGGTGCTCACCTGCAGGAAGGCCGGCCCGCCCTCGCGCGCGAGGTCGAGCGCATGCGCGACGCCGCGAATATTGGTCAGCGCATAGTCTTCCTCGGGCAGATCGAAACGAACCGTCGCGGCACAGTGAACGATCACGTCGGTGATCAGCGACTGGCCGTGGAAATCGCCCTGAGGCAGGCCGAAATGCTTCTCGGTGATGTCGCCCTTCAAGACCCCCGCAACCGGAACGAGCGACCCGTCGTTTGCGCGGATTTCGGGGTTGGTGTGGACGAGCGCCGTCACCTCGTGCCCCGCAGCGACCAGCCGCGCGCAGACTTCGCCGCCGACCAGGCCGGCGGCCCCGGTGACAAGGACGTTCAGCAGCAGCCGCCCCCGACCGGCGCGGGTTCGCTTGCCGGCGATTGCAGCGGGAACAGCGTGCCGCAATCGGGGAAGATGCCGTAATGGGTTGAGAAATCGCCGAAGAAGTCGAAGTGATCGGCAAAGCGCGTGTCTGCGAGCATCTTCCACGTATTGCCGCACACGGCGAACATCCGGCCCTGCTCGATATGGTGATGGTCGTCGAGCGCGAACACGCGCTCCTCGCCCGGCACGGTGCCCCTGTAGCGCACCGCCTGCCCGTAATCCTCGCACAGCGGCTCGAGATCGGCGAGCTTGAACAGCCGCGCGGTGGCGGAGTGGAACGCGATTCCGTCGAGCTTCGCCGCGATCTCCGCATCGTCGATGCCGAGCGGGCGGCTGGTGACGAGGCGCGGATCGCGGAAGCCTGCGCGCCTGGCCTGGTCGACGAAATCGAACCAGTAGAGCGCGCCGGCGAGGCATTCGCCGTGCAGCACCGGGTCGTCGAGCAGGTGCGCGGGTACGCGGCGGTCGGCATAGACGTCGGAGAAATACAGCTCGCCGCCCGGCTTGAGCAGCTTGCAGGCGGCCTCGAACACGGCCTGCTTGTCGGCGACGAGGTTGATCACGCAGTTAGAGACGATGACGTCGAAATGCCCCTCCGGCAGGCCCAGCTCGCCCAGCTTTTCGATATCGCCTTCGACGAACGAGACGTTGGACTTGGCATATCCGAACCGCTCGCGATGCCAGTCGAGATGGCGGTTGGCGACTTCGAGCTGTTCGGGCGTGGTGTCGACCCCGGTCACGCTGCCCGTCTCGCCGACCAGCTGCGCGAGGACATAGGCATCCTGCCCGCTGCCCGAGCCGAGATCGAGCACGTGGCACCCCTCGATCGCCTGCGGCGCGACGAAGCCGCAGCCGAAATAGCGCGCGCGGACCTCCTCATGGACATTGGCGAGCGCGTCGATCACCGCGGGCGGCGGCGCCTCGATCGTGCAGCAGGCATCGGTCTTGAGGTCGCTCGAGCCGGTCAGCACCTTGCCGTAATAGTCGCGGCTGTTTTCGATATTCATGTAACGTCCAGTCCCGAATGCGCGAAAGGCCCGCCGCGGGTCGGCAGGCCTGCAGGATCAAAGCAATTCGCTCTGGTCCCTTATATGGTTACGCCCGAAAGGCTATGGGGTGCCGATGAAATTTTCCCACGACGCGATCGTGATCGGCGGCGGGGCTGCGGGGCTGACCGCGGCGGGCGGCTGCGCGCTGTTCGGGTTGAAGGTGGCGCTGATCGAGGGCTACCTGATGGGCGGCGAGTGCCTCAACAACGGTTGCGTGCCGTCGAAGGCGCTGATCGCAGCGGCAAAGCGGGCGGCGGAAGCGCGGGTCGCTACGCGGCACGGGGTGACGCTGGCCGAGCCGGAGGTCGACTGGGCGGGCGTCATGGCGCATGTCCGCCGCGCCATCGCCGATATCGAGCATCACGATTCGAAGGAGACCTTCGAGGCAATGGGGGTCGAGGTGATCCTCGGCCGGGCGCGGGTGACGGACAGGCATTCGGTCGAAGCCGAGGGCCGCGTGCTGACAGCGCCGCGGATCGTGATCGCGACCGGTTCGAAACCCGCCGTCCCGCCAATCGCGGGACTCGATGACGTGCCCTATCTCACCAACGAGACCCTGTTCGAACTGGCCGAACAACCGCGCCATCTCGTCATCGTCGGCGGAGGGGTGATCGGGATGGAGATGGCGCAGGCCTTCCGCCGTCTCGGCAGCGCGGTGACGGTGGTCAATCCCGGGCCGCTGATGAGCCGAGACGATCCCGATTCGGTCGCGGTGGTGCGCGGCGTGATGGAAGAAGAGGGCGTGCGCTTCCTCGACGGCAAGGCGACACGGGTCGAGGGCGAAGCGGGCGCGGTGCGGGCGCATGTCGAACTCGCAGACGGCGGCGGTGAGGTCGTCGACGGCTCGCACCTGTTAGTCGCGGTCGGACGGGTAGCGAACTCCACCGGCTTCGGACTGGAGGAACTCGGCGTCGCCATGAACCGCAACGGCATCGCCACCGATAAGCGCCGCCGCACGTCGGTCCGCTCGATCTACGCCATCGGCGATTGCCGCGACGGGCCGCGGCTGACGCATGTGTCGGGTTACGAGGGCTCGAACGTCGCGCTCGAGATCGTCACCGGGCTGCCGACCAGGGTCGACTACCGCGCGCTGCCCTGGTGCACCTATACCGATCCCGAAGTCGCGCAGATCGGCCTCACCGAAGCCGAAGCGCGCGAGCGGCATGGCGACCGTATAACAGTGATACGCGAGGAATTTTCCGAAAACGAGCGCGCCGTCGCCGAGGGATCGAGCCTCGGACACATGAAGATGGTGCTCAGGGGCAAGAAGGTGCTCGGTGTCTCGATCGTCGGCAGGCATGCGGGCGAATTGCTGTTGCCGTTCACGCAATCGATCACCGGGAAGAGCAGCACCTTCGCACTCGGCTCGGCGATCGTCGCCTATCCAACGCGGAGCGAGATTTCCAAGGCGGCCGCCTTCAGTGCGTGGGAACCGACGGTGTTCGGATCGCTTCCGAAGAGGTACGCGGCATTCGTCGCCAGGCTGCGCAGGATGCTCAATTGACCGAAGCCCGCACGAAAAGCCGCAACGCGCCGCAGGGCCCGTCGCCCTTCTGCGTGGAGGCCGAGGCGCTGCCGGCGGAGAAGTTTTCCGATCCCGATTGGACCGCGCAGGGCGAACGGCGTGCCTCGGTACCGCTGACCAGGCTCGAAACGCTATGGTTCAACACCGGCACGCTGTGCAATCTCGCCTGCGCGACCTGCTATATCGAGAGCAGCCCGACCAACGACGCGCTGGTCTATATTTCGGCCGACGATGTCGCGCGCTTCCTCGACGAAGCAGAGACGCTGGGCACGGAGGAGATCGGCTTCACCGGCGGCGAGCCGTTCATGAACCCGGACTTCCTCGCAATGCTGGAGGATTCGCTGGAACGCGGCTTCGAGGCGTTGGTGCTGTCGAACGCGATGAAGCCGATGCGGCGGCACGAAGCGGCACTGCTCGATCTGCGCGAGCGCTTCGGCGACCGGCTGACCATCCGCGTCAGCCTCGACCACCATACGAAGGAAGGCCACGAGGGCGAGCGCGGGCCGCGTAGCTGGGAACCGGGCCTGAATGGGCTGAAATGGCTTTCGGACAACGGTTTCTCGATCGCGGTGGCGGGTCGCCTGCTTCCAGGCGAAGGCATGGAGGAAGCGCGCGAGGGCTACGCCCGCCTGTTCGCCGCCGAGACTGTCCGCATCGACGCGCATGACCCGATGCGTCTGGTGCTGTTCCCCGAAATGGACGAGAGCAAGGACATCGCCGAGATCACCACCGAGTGCTGGGACATCCTCGGCAAATCAGCGGCGGAGATCATGTGCGCCACCAGCCGCATGGTCGTCCACCGCAAGGGCGAGGATGCTCCGCGCGTCGCAGCCTGTACACTGATCCCCTACGATCAAGGCTTCAACATGGGTGCGACACTGGAGGAGGCCAGCGGGGAGATTGCGCTTAACCACCCGCACTGCGCGCGGTTCTGCGTGCTTGGCGGGGCGAGTTGTTCGAGGTGAACGTAAAGCAAGTGCGGCAGCGGATCATGCCCGGCGTGAATCCCGTCCAATCTTCTCGAGCACTCTCTCCGCCAACCATTCGAGAATATACCATACGCCAAAGACGATCAGCACCGAAGCCAAGAACGCCGTGCTCGGATCCTCGCTGATAGGCAGCGCCCAGAGATGATAACCGAGAGCCAGGGCTGGCGCGAATAGGGCCAACTTCACAAGCTCCTCGACAAGAAGGCGACGCGTTCTCACAACACCCGCCCCGCCACCGCGTCGAGCATCGCCAGCATCGCCGGATCGCGCGCATCGGGGGCGGTGATCAGCGCGTGGTCGAGCACCGTGTCGAGCGGTGAGGCTTCGCGTTCCGCGGGCAGCGCGGCAACGAACCGCTCCACCGCTTTCCTCGCCAGTTCGCCATTGGCGTTCATCTGCTCGATGATCTGGCCGACCTCGACGAAGGCCTCCTCCTCGCGCCAGCAATCGTAGTCGGTGACCATGCCGACCAGCGCGTAGGGTATCTCCGCTTCGCGACACAGCCTGGCCTCGGGCATGGCGGTCATGCCGATCACGTCGGCGCCCCATTGGCGGTAGAGATGGCTTTCGGCGCGGGTCGAGAATTGCGGGCCTTCCATCGCGAGATAGGTGCCGCCATGCGCCACCTTGCCGCCCGCCGCCCCGACCGCCGCGGCGGCGAAGCCCGACAGCCGCTCGCACACCGGCTGCGCCATGCTGACATGCGCGACCATGCCGGTCCCGAAGAAGCTGCTCGGCCTGCCTTTCGTCCGGTCGATGAACTGGTCGACCACCACGAAACGGCCTGGCTCCAGCTCTTCGCGCAGGCTCCCGACTGCGCTGATCGCGAGGATGTCGGTGCAGCCCGCGCGCTTGAGCGCATCGATATTGGCGCGGGTGTTGACTTCGCTCGGAGGTATCCGGTGCCCCCGCCCGTGACGCGGGAGGAAACGCAGTTTCACCTCCCCGATCCGCCCGCACAGGATCTCGTCCGATACCTCGCCGAAGGGCGAGTTGACGCGGATCCATTGCCGGTCCTCGAGCGCGTCGATGTCGTAGAGGCCCGAGCCTCCGATGATGCCGATGGTCCAATGGGTCATGGGAGGGTGCTACCGCCCGCGACCCCGCGCGTCACCCGAATTTGCCCTTCCGCTGCCCGAGATAGCCGAACAGATAGGCGGCGACCTTGCGCATCTGGATCTCCTCCGCCCCCTCGGTGATGCGATAGCGGCGGTGGTGGCGGTAGATGTGCTCGAACGGCTTATGGCGCGAATAGCCGATCCCGCCATGGACCTGCATCGCGCGGTCGGCCGCCTCGCACACCAGCCGGTTCGCCCAGTAATTGCACATGCTGACCTTGTCGGAGAGCCGCTGCTCGATTTCGGCATGGGGGAGGCGGTCCATCTCCCACGCGGTCTTGTAGATCAGCAGCCGCAGCATCTCGCATTGCGTCGCCAGTTCGACCAGCGGGAACTGGATCGCCTGGTTCTTCGCCAGCTCCTCGCCGAACGGCTTGCGCTGGCGCGCATAGCGCACGCTCTCCTCGACGCAGAACTGCGCCGCGCCGAGGCTCGACGCCGCCTGCCTGATGCGGTTCTGGTGGACGAAGCTCTGCGCCAGCGCGAGGCCCCTGCCCTCCTCGCCGAGGATCGCCTCGTCGGGCACCCACACATTGGTCAGCGACAGCCGCGGATGATCGGTCGGCATGTTGAAGGTCCACATCCACTCCTCGATCTCCAGGCCCTCGGTCGGGTTGGGAACGAGGAAGCAGGTGATCCCGCGTGCATCGCCGTCCGCACCGCTCGACCGCGCGAACAGCGCGCAATGCGTCGCGACATGCATGCCGGTGATCCACATCTTCTCGCCGTCGATGCGCCAGCCCTCGACCCCGTCGCGCGTCTCGCGCACCGCACGAGTCTCCATCCAGGTCGCGTCCGAGCCGTGTTCGGGTTCGGTCAGCCCGAAAGCCACGCGGCGCTGCCGCTCGAACCCGCCGAGGATGAATTCCTGCCTTTGCGCCTCGGTCCCGAACGTCTCGAACATCGCCACGAAGGGGAAGTTTCCGATGATCGAATGCTCGTTTTGCAAGTCGTTGTGGAGGCCGAGGCCACGCTGCGCAAAGCGGTCGCGGATCACCGCCATCCACAGGTTCGACCCGTCCCGCCCGCCGTATTTCTCCGGCGCGGAGAAGCGCCAGTGCCCCGCTTCGTCCGCGCGCCGCGTGGCCTCGCGCAGCAATTCCTCCCATTCGCGCGCGGGCAGCCCGCCGCGCTCCCAGTCGGTCCGCGCATCCTCGCGCCGGTGGTCGAAGAACCGGATATTGTCGCCCTCGGCGACCAGCGGTTCGATTTCCGCCTCGATGAAGCGCTCGAGTTCGGCGTAATAGTCTTCGAGTTTCTGCGGGACGGTGAAATCCATTAATCGGTTTCCTCTTTGGGCAGCGTCCATTTCTCGAGCGCGTGAGCGAGAGCCGGATATTTCGGCGAATCGACGGTAATCTTCTCGAGCGCGCCCTGTCTGAGCCTGCCGACGAGCCCCGGCGTTTCGAGCGTTGTCTCGCCGCGCAATATGTCCTGCGCCAGCCTGCGATTGCAGTGCAGATCGGGGAGATGGATTTCGTCCCGCGTCGCGATCGCGATCGCGTTGCGGGCGACCGCCAGCTGGAATCGGTCGTGCCCGCGGACCTGGTCCTTGATCGTGGCCAGCCATTCGGCGATCGCGGTCAACAGTTCCTCCCGGCTGGCATCGCCGGTGTCGTCGTCGGGTGTCGCGATCGGCCACCATTTCTGTTTGGCCAGCCTTTCTTCGGGCGCTTCCTCCTCGAGCAGCAGCAGCAGGTCGAGTTCCTGTTCGGACGCGCGGCGCGAAATCACCACGCGTTCGAGCATCCGGTCTTCGCCGCTGCGCCATATCCTGGCGTTGCGCAGGCAGCCGAGCGCCCACCACACGGTGCGATAGACCAGCCAGAAACGGAACCGCGCGCGATCGACCGGGCGTCCGCCTGCTTCCTCGTAGGCGGCGAAATAGTCCTCCAGCGAGCCGAGCCCGAGCGCGGGCCGATCGTAGCGCGCGAAGCGCCAGACCGGCATGCAGCCGAAGGCGAGATCCTCGTGCGGGTCGCCGAAATGCGCCAGTTCCCAATCGAGCACACCGGTCAGCCGGCCGTCCTCGGCAAGCAGATTGCCGAGCCGGAAATCGCCGTGATTGAGCACCGGCTCGACCGGTTCGAGCAGATTGTCGGCGAGCCATTTGAGGCCCAGCGCGATCACCGGCCGGTCGCCGCCGGCTTCCTCGAACCGGGCGCGCAAGTCGTCCACCGCCTCGCGATAGTCCATCGCCGACACTTCGACGGGCAGCGCGGTTCGGTCGAGCGCATGGATTTGCGCCAGGTCGCGCGCCGCTTCGCGCAGCAGCTTATCCGGATCGTCCATCGCGAGGATCGCCTTGGGATCGGGCGTGCCGGGCAGCGCGCGCATCACGAAACCGCTGCCGATCCCGTCTTCCGGCCGGAGCTCGGCGACGACCTCGGGCGCGGTCACTCTGGCGGTATGCGCCGCACGGATGATCGCGGCCTCGACATCGTGCCCGAACGGTCGCTCCGCCATGAATTCGAGGCTCGGCGCGCGGCGCAGGACGAAACCTTCGCCGCCGCTTTCGAAGCGCCAGCTTTCCATCGTCGCACCGCCGGTCAGCCGCGACAGGCCCTTTGGCGGCTCCAGTCCGGCACGCTTCAGCGCCCGGGCCAGCCCGGCGGCAAGCGTCTCCGTCATATCCGATTCCCCGCCCATCGCGGCAGAATTGCAGCCGCCCGATGGCGTGGCAAGCGGCAACGAATGCGCACGCCGCACGTTGGATGATCGGAAGCAACAGGAGAATGGAATGAAACTGCCGCACAAGGCCCATGTCGCGATCGTCGACGGAGAGCATTTCGTGCTGATGCGCAACGAGGGGCAGATCTTCGAGCCGAAACTGGCCAAGGCCGAAAAGCCCGATCTGACCGCGACCAATTTCAGCGCCGGGGTCAAGCACCAGGACGATATCGGGCAACGCCACGGCAACACCGATCTGAACGAGCTGGCGCACGGCGCCGCGGCTGCCGAATGGCTCAATGCAAAGTGTATCGCCAACGATATCGAACAGCTGGTGGTGGTTGCCGACCCCAAGACGCTCGGCGAAATGCGGCGGCATTATCATTCCGAACTCGAAAAGCGGCTGGTCGGCGAAATCGGCAAGACGATGACGCAGGAACCGACCGAAAGGATCGAAAAGGCAATCGCCGAAGCCTGAATCTTCGCTCGACATCGCGAATCTGTCGCGCGACGGACACTTTTCGTCGCGCAACCTATTGCGCAAGCAATTCCCTCCCCGTTAAGCTAATGCCAACCATGAGAGGGGTATGGCAGGGTCCATGGGTTCGTATTCGCGCGCATTCGCCACATTTACCGCAGCCGTCGCGCTGGCTTTCGCCGGCGCAACGCCGGCGCTCGCCGACGGGGTCGATTTCGAGGCCGCGTTCGACAGCACGTTCGGCACCGACAACCGCGCGCCGCGAAGTTTCGACGCAGTCTACGAACCCGGTCTGGAAACGCGGATCGCGCAGCTCGCCGATGGTGCCGACGGACGCATCGGCGTCTATGCGATCGATCTTTCGACCGGCCGGGAAATCGGGATCCTCGCCGATCAGCGGTTCCCGATGGCGAGCACCAGCAAGGTCGCGATCGCCGCAACCTACCTCGCCGGTGTTGACGCGGGCCGCTGGAGCCTGACGAGCGAATTCCGGCTGCCGCGCCGCGGTGGCGCTTGGCTCACCGCGCAGGAACATCTCGACCTGATGATCAGCAAGAGCTGCAACGACTGCACCGACGCGCTGCTCGCCGCGGTCGGCGGGCCCGGCGCGGTCAATGCATGGATGCGGCAGGCCGGCATTGCCGATTTCCAGCTCAGCCGCGACATTGCCACGCTGATCCGCGAAGACGGTCGCGTCGATCCGGCATCGATCGTCGATATCAAGGACAGCGCGACCCCGCGTGCGATGGGTCAGCTGCTGGCCGGCATCTATCAGGGCCGCTGGCTGAGCGCGAATTCGCGCCGGGTGCTGATGAACGCGATGGCCGAGACCACCACCGGCAAGCGCCGGATGCGGTCCGCGCTGCCGTCGAGCGCCAATCTCGCGCACAAGACCGGCACGCTGAGCCGGACCGCGAGCGATATCGGCATCTTCCATACGTCCGACGGCCGTCCGATTGCCGCGGCGATCTATGTTACGGGGCAGAGCCCCTCGATGGAGTTCGAGAACGGCAGCCGCCGGCACAAGCTCGAGGCCAGGCGCCAACGCGATTGGCGCATCGCCACCATCACGGGTGCGCTCTACCAGGGCTTCGGCAACCGCGCGAACGACACCCGCGTCTGGGCCGATGCCGACTACGGCGGCGAATAGGCCCGGCCACCTTCCCCGGCCATCCTACATCGGGAGCACAAGAAAAAAGGGCGGCGCCTCGCGGCACCGCCCTTCTTCGTTTCGTACGAGACGAAGCGACCGATCAGTCGGTAGCGGCTTCGGCTTCGCTCTCGTCCTGAACTTCGGCTTCCGCTTCGGCGGTCGCTTCTTCGACGGCCGCACCGGCGTCTTCGGCAGCGCCTTCGACGGCGTCGCCCATCGCTTCGGCGTTGGCTTCGGTGTCGGCCATCGCGCCGTCAACGGTTTCGTCGGCGGCGTCTTCGGTGGCTTCCGAGCAAGCGGCGAGGCCGAGAGCGGAGCCGGCGATTGCGGCGGCAAGAACGATCTTACGCATAATGGTCAATCCTTAAACAGCGAGTGGATTCGCCTGACCTTTTGGCCCGGCGCGAACCCCGCCGGAGCGGAATTCGTGACTCCTGAATAATGGCCGCATTATGGCTGTGCAAGCGATTTCGCCACATTTTGCCCTTTTTTCGCCTTATTTCGGTCAAGATTGGCGGTTTTCCGGCGAGTCGCGCTGTTGATAAAATGTGGGAAGAATCCTTGTTGCGAGCGGTAGGGACGTCCGTCCCTACCTTGGCTGTTCCATCCTGCGCTCCGGCGGTCAGATGTCTGCCACGTAGTGACAGGTTACGTCCCCGCCGGAGAACATACTCTAACCGGTTCAGCTTTGCCGAAACTGGGTCTATGCGAATCGCATGGCCGAAAAGCAGCATCTCTACCTCGTCGACGGGTCCGCCTACATCTTCCGCGCCTATCACAGGCTGCCCCCGCTGACCGATCCCGAGGGCACGCCGGTCGGCGCGGTCTACGGCTACACCACCATGCTGTGGAAACTGGCCGACGATCTCGACAAGGCCGACGGACCGACGCATCTGGCGGTGGTGCTCGACAAATCGAGCCACTCCTTCCGCAACGAGATCTACGACCAGTACAAGGCCAACCGGCCCGACCCGCCCGAGGACCTCGTCCCGCAATTCCCGCTGATCCGCGACGCCACGCGCGCCTTCTCGCTGCCCTGCATCGAGGAGCCCGACGTCGAGGCCGACGACATGATCGCCTCCTACGCGCGGGCGGCGACCCGCAAGGGCTGGGATGTGACCATCGTCTCCTCCGACAAGGACCTGATGCAGCTGATCGGCGAATGCGCGACCGAGGATCTCGAACCCGGTGTCGAGCAGGGCGGCTGCATCGACATGCTCGATACGATGAAAAGCCAGCGGATCGGGCGCGACGAGGTGATCGAAAAGTTCGGCGTGCCGCCCGAAAAGGTCGGCGACGTGCTCGCACTGATGGGCGACTCGGTCGACAACATCCCCGGCATTTTCGGGGTCGGCCCCAAGACCGCGAGCAAGCTGATCGACGAGCATGGCGACCTGACCGCTGCGCTCGATGCGGCCGCCGACATGAAGAAGAGCAAGCTCAAGGAGCGGCTGCTCGAACACCGCGCCGACGCCGAATTGAGCCGGGTGCTGGTGACGCTGAAGGAAGATTGCGCGCTGCCGGTCGCGCTCGAGGACATGAAGCTCGAAGGCGTGCCGCCCGACCCGCTCGCCGCCTTCCTCGAAAGGCACGGCTTCTCCAGCCTGCTGCGGCGGCTCGACGCCGGCAGCGGCAGCCCCGATCGCCCCAACAATCTCAGCCCCGCCAAGGCCGAGAACAAGGGCGCCGAAAGCGCGCCGGAAGGCAATCGCCAACCCCCGCCCGAATTCCCCGCGATCGACCGCTCGGGCTACGAGACCGTGCAGACGCGCGAAGCGCTCGATGCGTGGATCGCGCGCGCTTCCGCCGCGCGGCTGGTGGCGGTCGATACCGAAACCAGCAGCCTCGACGCGATGCGGGCCGAACTGGTCGGCGTCAGCCTGGCGACCGGGCCGAACGAGGCGTGCTATATCCCGCTGGCGCATGGCGGTAGCGACATGTTCGCGGAAAGGCCCGAGCAGATCGATCGCGACGAAGCGCTCGCCGCGCTGAGGCCGCTGCTCGAAAGCGACGCGGTGCTCAAGGTATTCCAGAACGGCAAATACGACCTCAACGTGCTCGCGCGCCACGGTATCGAAGTATCGCCAATCGACGATACGATGATCGTCAGCTTCGCGCTCGACGCCGGGCGCCAGCTCGAGGGGATCGGCGGCGGGCACGGGATGGACGAGCTGTCCGAGCGCCATCTCGGCCACACGCCGATCGCGTTCAAGGACGTCTGCGGCACGGGCAAGAAGGCGATCCCCTTCGGCGAAGTACCGCTCGACAAGGCGACCGAATACGCCGCCGAGGATGCCGATGTGACCTGGCGGCTGCACGCGCATCTCAAGCCGCGGCTGGCGATCGAGGGCGGGACGAAGATCTACCAACGTGTCGACCGCCCGCTGATTCCGGTTGTGGCGCAGATGGAGCGGCACGGCATCAAGGTGGACCGCGTGCGGCTGGCGAAACTGTCGGAGGAATTCGCCGAGACGACCGGCACGCTCGAAGCGGAAATTCACGAACTTGCCGGAACCGAGTTCACGGTTGGCAGCCCCAAGCAGCTCGGCGAGGTGCTGTTCGACAAGCTCGGCTACAAGGGCGGGCGCAAGGGCAAGAGCGGGCAGTATTCGACCGACCAGTCGGTGCTCGAAAAGCTGTCGGGCGAAGGCGCCGGGATCGCCGACAAGGTGCTCGAATGGCGCCAGCTGACCAAATTGAAATCGACCTATACCGACGCGCTGCAGGCGGCGATCAACCCCGATACCGGGCGCGTGCACACCAGCTACAGCCTGGTCGGCGCGCAGACCGGGCGGCTGAGCTCGACCGAGCCCAACCTGCAGAACATCCCGATCCGGACCGCGATCGGGCGCCAGATCCGCGAGGCCTTCGTGCCCGAGGAGGGCAACGTCCTGCTCGCCGCCGACTATTCGCAGATCGAGCTGCGGCTGGCCGCGCATATGGCCGATGTCGACACGCTGAAGGAGGCTTTCGCCAACGGCGAGGACATCCACGCCCGCACCGCGCAGGAGATGTACGGCGAGGTGACGCGCGACACGCGCGCGCGGGCCAAGACGATCAATTTCGCCATCCTCTACGGCATTTCGCGCTGGGGTCTCGCCGGGCGGCTCGGGGTCGAGCCGGACGAGGCGCAGGAAATGATCGACACCTATTTCAAGCGCTTTCCGGGCATCCAGAAATACATCGTCCGTACGCTCGAGGAAGTGCGCGAGCGCGGCTATTCGGAGACGCTGTTCGGGCGCAAGACATGGTTCCCGCGCATCTCGTCGAAGAACCAGGCCGAACGGCAGGGCAGCGAGCGCGCGGCGATCAACGCGCCGATCCAGGGCACCAGCGCCGATATCATCAAGCGCGCGATGGCGCGGATGATGCCCGCGCTGGAGGAAGCGGGCCTGGGACAGGTCCGCATGCTGCTGCAGGTGCATGACGAGCTGGTGTTCGAACTGCCCGAAACCGACGTTGCGGCCGCGAGCGAAGTCATCGAAAAGGTCATGGCCGGGGCGGCCGAACCCGCAGTGAAGCTCGACGTTCCGCTGGGCATCGATATCGGCACCGGACCGAGCTGGGGAGCGGCGCACTGAACGCCATCCTGCCCCCGGTCGCCCGGCTGACCGGCCGGCTGCGCAAGGCGCCGTGGATCAATTTTGCGTTGCTCGGCGTCATCGCGCTCGTCCTGCTCGCCGGACTTTACCTGATCTACCAGACGATCGAGGCCGAGCGCGTCGAGCGAGAGCAGGTCGAGCGCACCAGCGACGTGCTGCTCGAACTGCGCAATGTGAACCGGGCGGCGCTCAATGCCGAGACCGGACAGCGCGGCTATCTGATCACGCTCGACCGGCGCTATCTCGATCCCTACCGCGCCGGGCGCGACGAGATCGGGCCGGCAATGCGCCGCCTGCGCCATTCGCTCGCCGATCCGACCGAGCGGCAGGCGCAATTGCTCGAAGAGATCGACACGCTCGCCCGCATCAAGTTCTCCGAGATGGACGAAACGGTCGGCCTGATCGAGGAAGGCCGCCTGCTCGACGCAAGGCGCCGCGTGCTGACCGACGAGGGACAGGAGGCGATGGACCGGCTGCGACGGTCGATCCGGGAAATGGAGGAGATCGAAGACCGGTTGCTCGACGAGGCGATCGAGAAGACCGCGCGCGCCGAAGCGCGCGTGCTGCCGCTGCTCGGCGGGGTGGTCGCGATGCTGCTGGTCGCACTCGGCCTCGGCTACCGGCTGGTGACGCGCGCCGCCGCGGCCGAAGCCGAGGCGGCGCACGCGGTCGCACTGGCCGAAGCGCGCGACCGCGCGGACCTGCTCGCACGCGAACTCAACCACCGGGTCAAGAACCTGTTCGCGGTGATTCTCGCCATCGTCCGCATGGGCGGCAAGGACGATCCGGCGGCAGCGCCCGCCAGCGAGCGGATGGCGCAACGGATCGGCGCGCTGCTGACCGCGCACGAAGTAACGCAGGGCGCGCTGGACGAGCCGGTCGCTTCGCTCGAGGCGCTGGTCGATACCACGCTGCGCCCCTACCGCTCGGGCGAGATGCGCGCCGATACGGGCGGCCCGGAAGTGATGATCCCGGCCAAGCGCGCCACCCCGCTCGGGCTGGTGTTGCACGAATTGACCACCAATGCGGTCAAGTACGGTTGCTGGCGCGAGGGCGGATTGCTCGAAGTGAAATGGACGGTCGAAGACGGCGGGGTCCGGCTCGACTGGCGCGAGCATTGCGAGCTGGACAAGCCCGGCGGCACGCAGGCCGGATTCGGGACCCGGCTGATGGAAGCCGCCGCACGGCAATTGCGCGGCTCGATCGAGCGGTCGATCGCCGCCGACGGAGTGCGGGTGGCGATCGCCTTCCCGCTGGAAACCTGAATCATCGACGCCCGGGCTTGAAAGCAGCCGCCCCGCCTCATAGGTGGCCGCCATGCTAGACCGCCTCGACCCCCGCAACTACGCCATCGCCTGGGACGATCTCGGCGTCGCCGCGCTGGCGCTTGCGATCACCATCGCGGTGGCGCTGGTCATCCACCGCGTCGCCTTCTTCGTGTTTCGCAAGATCGCGAGGAATTCGGAAACCGAGGCGGACGACGTCCTGATCGACACCATCTACCGGCCGCTGCGCTGGCTCGCCGTGGCGATCGCGATCGGCATGGTCGCACGGCAGAACGCGCTGGTGGCGGAGCCGTGGGACGCGCTCGCGCGGTTCCTCGTGCCGGGGATCATCGGCTGGCTCGCGCTGTCGGTGGTGCGCGGGCTGGCGGGCGCGATGGAACAGCGGATGGAGGAGATCGACGATCCGGTCGCCGTGCGCAGCCGCCGGACCAAGATCGCGATCTTCAGCCGCACCGCTTCGGTCGCGATCGTCGTCATCACCCTGGGACTGATCCTGATCGGCATCCCCGGCGTGCGCGAGATCGGCGTCACCATGATGGCCTCGGCCGGTATCGTTGCGCTGGCTGTGGGCGCGGCGGCGCAGCCCGCGCTCAAATCGCTCATCGCCGGCTTGCAGATGGCGCTGACCGAACCGATCCGTATCGGCGACATGGTCAAGGTCGACGGACACACCGGCCGGGTCGAGGAAATCCGCATGAGCTTCGTCATCGTGCGCACTTGGGACGAACGCGCGATCGTCGTGCCAACCAGCGAATTCCTCGATCACAGCTTCGAGAACTGGTCGCGCACCAACGAGCAGTTGACCGGCCCGGTGATGCTGCATCTCGACCCCGCCACCGACATCGCCCCGATCCGCGCCGAGTTCGAACGCTTCGTCGGGGAACAGGAGCTGTGGGACGGTCGCACCGTGCAAATGCTCATGACCGAGGCCTATCCCGAGAGCATCGAACTGCGCCTGTCGGTCAGCGCCAAGACGATCGGCGATCTGTGGGTGCTGCGCTGCACCGTACGCGAGCACATGCTCGCCTGGCTGCGCACGGAAATGCCCGACGCGCTGATCCGCCACCGGCTCGAGGTCGAAGCGGCGAACGAGCGGGTGAAGGGATAGGGCGAGTCCCCGCCCTTCGACGCCGCCTGCGGCGTCGCTCAGGATAAACCGCTGCTTTGCAGCAGGCGGGGACCTCATGCTGCAAGCGAAACGCCACCGGCCCGAGGCTCCCGCCTCCGCGGGAGCACACGCTATTCGATCGGCGTTGCCTCGTCCCCGCCGTGCTTCTTCTCGCGCGTGGGCTCGAGCATGCCCTCGCTGATAAACCCGATCGGGCGGGCTTCCGCCGCGCGTTTCTTCAGCTCGCCGCGCATCTTCTTGTACTCCGCCTCCATCTTGGACGTGACGGTGGCGCGCGAATCGGCGAGCGCCTCGGTAAAATCGGCGGCGGTCACTTCCTTCACCTCGCCGCCGGCGCGGCGCAGGGCGTTGAGGCCCGCCCGCCGCACTACGTCTTCGAGGTCGGCGCCGGTGAAGCGGTCTGTCTTGCTCGCGACATCGCCCAGCGAGACATCCTCCGCCAAGGGCATTTCCGAAGTGTGGATGCCGAGAATCTGCTCGCGGCCCTTCTTGTCGGGCGTGCCGACATAGACCAGCTCGTCGAACCGGCCCGGCCGCAGCAGCGCGGGGTCTACCAACGTCGGACGGTTGGTCGCGCCGATCACGACGACCGACTGCAATTCCTCCAGCCCGTCCATCTCGGCGAGTATCGTATTCACCACGCGCCCGGTAACCTGCGGCTCGGCCTGCCCGCTCCCGCGCGCTGGCACGAGGCTGTCGATCTCGTCGATAAACACCACGCAGGGCGCCACCGCGCGCGCGCGGCGGAACATGCGCGCGATCTGTTGCTCGCTCTCGCCGTACCATTTGCTGAGCAGATCCGAGCTCTTCATCGAGATGAAATTGGCCTCGGCCTCCTTCGCCACCGCCTTGGCGAGCAGCGTCTTGCCGGTGCCGGGCGGACCGTAGAGCAGGAAGCCCTTGGCCGGGCGGATTCCGAGCCGTTCGAACGCATCGGGGTTCTTCAAGGGCAGTTCGATACCCTCCTTGAGCATGTCGATCGCATCGTCGACCCCGCCGATATCGCTCCACCCGGTATTGGGCACCTGCACCATCACCTCGCGCATCGCCGAGGGCTGGATGCGCTTGAGCGCGGAGAGGAAATCCTCGCGGCTGACATAGAGTTCGTCGAGCACGTCGGGCGGGATGGTGCGCTCGTCGAGATCGAGCTTCGGCATGATCCGCCGCACCGCCTCGATCGCCGCCTCGCGCGCCAGCGCGGCGATATCCGCGCCGACGAAGCCGTGCGTGCCCTTGGCCAGCTCCTTCAAGTCGACCTTGTCGCCGAGCGGCATGCCGCGCGTATGGATGGCGAGGATCTCGCGCCGCCCGTTTTCGTCGGGCACGCCGATCACGATCTCGCGGTCGAAGCGGCCCGGGCGGCGCAGCGCCTCGTCGACCGCGTCGGGCCGATTGGTCGCGGCGATGACGACGAGGTTGGAACGCGCCTCGAGCCCGTCCATCAGCGTCAGCAATTGCGCAACGAGGCGCTTCTCCGCCTCGCCCGGGACGCGGTCGCGCTTAGGGGCGATCGAATCGATCTCGTCGATGAAGACGATCGCGGGCGCAGCCTTGGCCGCCTTGTCGAAGACTTCGCGCAGCGCCTTTTCGCTGTCGCCGTAGCCCGAGCCCATGATCTCCGGCCCGTTGATGGTGAAGAATTCGGCATCGCTCTCGTTCGCGACCGCCTGCGCCAGCCGCGTCTTGCCCGTGCCGGGCGGGCCGTGGAGCAGCACGCCCTTGGGCGGATCGACCCCGAGCCGGGTGAAAAGCTCGGGATAGCGCAGCGGCAGCTCGACCATTTCGCGCAATTGCTGGATCGTGTCGCCGATGCCGCCGACATCGTCGTAATTGACCACCGCGCGGCCGCTCTTCTGCTCCTCGAATTCGGCACGCAGTTCGACCTCGGTGTTCTCGTCGATATGGACGATGCCCTTGGGGCTGGTCGATACGACTCTCAGGCGGATCTGCGTCAGCGCGTAAGCAGGCGCGTTGAACATGCGCTGCACCTGCGGCGGCATGTTCTGGACCGGCTGCTGGCCGGTGGTGGCGACGAGGTCGCCCGCGACCAGCGGCTTCTTGAAGAAATTGCGCTGCAGCGCCTGGGTCGGACCCTGCAGCCGCATCTCGCGCTGCGCGGGGGCGAAGACGACGCGCGTGGCGGGACGCGTTTCGGCAGCGGAAATGGTCACATGCTCGCCCGAACCGGCTTCGGCATTGCCGCGCTGCAGCCCGTCGAGCCGCACCACGTCGAGCGCCTGGTCCTCGTCATAGGCAGCCATGGCGATGGCGACGGTCGAACGCTTGCCGGTGATCTCGACGACGTCGCCTTCGGTGATACCGAGCGCTTGGAAGGTCGAGCGCGGCATCCGGGCCACGCCGCGGCCGCTTTCCTCCTGCCGCGCTGCCGCGACCTGGAGGCGGATCGTCTTCTCGTCTGATTCGGTATCTTTCGGCGCTGCGTCGGCATCGGCCATGTGGCGCTCGCTCCCATCCTGCTGTCGTGCGATTTGCTGTCTTGTTCGCCACGCTAGCTAGGAACGCAGCCGTCGGGAAGCAAATGAGCGAGCCGCGAATAGGGTCCGGTGAGCCTCGGCTCGGAAAGAAAGGCCCAGGCAAGAAAAAAGCCCCGGCCGAAACGACCGGGGCGTGAAAGTCTTGGGAGAGGATGCCTGAAAGGCACGCCCTATGTGCAGTGCAGCAAGCTTTTGTGCAAGTGCGAAAAGATCAAGGTTTATTGCAAAATGTGCACTATCGCCTCGACTCGCTCGTTTCGGCACTTGAAATTCGTCTTCAGGGCGATATCCATCGCTTCGATGACAAATGTAATCGAATTGGTTCGTCATTTTCTGCTGTTCGCGGTATTGCTGACCTGCGGATGCATGGCGGGTCCGAGCGGCGACGATCCTCCGGTCTCTGCGCCGCGAGCCGAACGTATGACGCAGGTCGATGTAGAGCCGACGGGCAACCTGTATCGCGCGATCTTCCGCTTCTCCGAGCCGGCGCCGATCTGGGCCTTCCACCGCTCTGCACTGACCCGCAGGGAAAGCCGGCCGTGGCGACCGGACAGCTGGACGGTGAAGACCGACGGCGTGACATTGCGCAGGATCGGCGACTTCGATGCGCTGGTCGGCCAGGACGGCGAAACGGTTCCCGGCGAAGTCGTGGTCGAATTCACTCCGGCCGCGGTCGACCTGATCGCCGATTACGATCCGGCGGTGGTGCTCACGGACGGCACGACGGCGCTTTTTTCGGGCGTGTTCACCGCATTTCCGGTCGCCTCGCGCGAGGCCCTGGCCGCCATGCGCGAACCTGGCGATCATGCGACCACGGTCGTGTTCACGAACGGCGACGGCGAAGTCTTCCATCGCGGCCGCCGGGCCGCAAGCGCCGTCGCCGAAAAAGGCAGCTATGCAATCTATGGCGATATCGCCGTCGCTCCCTCTGCCTCGGTTGCGCGCATTTTCGATCCCGCCCTGCCGGAATGGCTGAGCCAGCAGCTCGATACCGCGACGCCCCGGATATTCGAGTATTACGCCGAGCGCATGGGACCGCATGCCGGCGACCGGCCGATCGTGCTGGCAAGCTGGGTCCCGTCGGACATGCAGGGCATCAGCCGCGGCGGCAGCGTGCTCCCGGGGATGATCACCATGCGCTTCGAAGGCAGCGGGCTCGCCGAACCGGATGGCGGCGTCACCGGAGGCACGATCTGGTTCATCGCCCACGAGGCGGCGCACTTCTGGCTCGGCGAGACGCTCCGGCACGACAATCGCGACCGGGCATGGATCGTCGAAGGGGGAGCCGATCTGATGGCCATGCGGGCGACCGAAGCACTGTTTCCCGGTTTCTCCGCCGAGCCGATGATCGCCCAAGCGAAAACGGATTGTTCCGCCGCACTGGCGGAAGGCGGTATCGAAGACGCACGCAGGCGCAATGCGCAGCGTCCGTATTATGCCTGCGGCAGCCTGTTCGCGCTGGCGGTCGAACGGGCGGGCGCGCCGCGGGGTGAAGACTTTTTCGATTTCGTCGCCGGCCTGATAGCGAGCCAGCCCGACGGCGAGATCGACGGCGAGGAATGGCTCGCTGCCGCACGCGGTTTCGGAGTGGGCGAGCGGCGCATTGCGCTCATGCGGCGCCTGCTGGCACAGCCAAGCAGCGATCCTGCGGCCGACTTGGACATCCTTCTCGGCGGGTGACAGCGCGGGTCCCGGGCGGTAAGGACGGCGCATGAACAAGCTCTACCCCGATGCGACGAGCGCCCTCGACGGATTGCTCGAGGACGACATGCTGATCGCCAGCGGAGGCTTCGGCCTGTGCGGCATTCCCGAGCGGCTGCTGACCGCGATCCGCGACTCGGGCGTCAAGGGCCTCACCTTCGCCAGCAACAATGCCGGGATCGACAACGAAGGCATCGGCATGCTGCTGCGCACGCAGCAGGTCGGCAAGATGATCTCCTCCTATGTCGGCGAGAACAAGGAATTCGAGCGGCAATTCCTCTCCGGCGAACTCGAGGTCGAATTCTGCCCGCAGGGTACGCTCGCCGAGCGCATGCGCGCCGGGGGCGCGGGCATTCCGGGCTTCTACACCAAAACCGGGGTCGGCACGCAGGTCGCCGAGGGCAAGGAAGTGAAGCAGTTCGCCAATCGCGACGGGCAGATGGAGGACTACATCCTCGAACGCGGCATTTTCGCCGACCTCGCCATCGTCAAGGCGTGGAAGGCGGACGAGACGGGCAATCTCGTGTTCCGCAAGACCGCGCGCAATTTCAACCTGCCCGCCGCGACCTGCGGCAGGGTCTGCGTGGTCGAGGTCGAGGAGGTGGTACCTGTCGGCGAGCTCGATCCCGACAGCATCCACCTGCCCGGCGTCTACGTCCAGCGGATGATCCTCGGCGCGCCCTACGACAAGAAGATCGAATTCCGCACCACTCGCGAGCGGGAAGCGGCATGACGATGCGCCGCGCCCTGCTCGCCTGTGGATTGCTCGCCTTGCCCGCCACGCTCGGCGGGTGCGTCGCCGCGGTCGCCGCCATTCCGGTTCTGGCCGGGGGCGGCGTGGCGGTCGGCGGCCCGGGGGAGCCGAAAGAGCCCGAGGCGCCGATCGACACCGGTGCGACGCTGCCGCCGCCGCCGTTCGCGCGCGAAACACCCCTACCGCAACCTGCGGACGAAGCGCCCAATATTGCGCCGGCACCCCTCGACGAATCCCCGGCAGGGCTCGGCACGGGGATCGCCGATACCGCCACCGGCGCTGCGACGGACCCCGAAGACGCTTCCGCGGGACTCGCTCCGGCTGCGACCGCGCCGGCGACCGCCGCAACGTCGGCCGCGGCCGACGTCGCCCCGGCGGCCGATCCCTACCAGGCGTTCTCCAGCCATGCGCTGGCGCAGGCGCGGCTCGATCCGGTCGACGATCCGCGCGCCTCGGCGATCCTCGCGACCCCGGGCTCGCTCGATCCGGTGATGAGCGACTGCGCCATTCGCCCGCCCGCGGTGTTGATCGATCTCGACCCCGCAGGCGGGACGCTCGATCTCGACCGTCCGGTCGCGTCCAACCCCGGCCTCGCCGACGCGCTCGGCGCGCTGCGCGTGCGCGACGTGGCGGTGTTCTGGATCTCGGGCGCTTCGGCCGCCGAGGCCGGCAAGCTGCGCGAACGGCTGCTGATCAGCGGGCTCGATCCGTGGGGCCGCGACGGGTTGCTGCTGATGCGCCGCGCCGACGACCGCAAGCAGATCCGCCGCCGCGAGCTGTCCGAAATGCACTGCGTCGTGGCGATCGCCGGCGACAGCAAAAGCGATTTCGACGAATTGTTCGACTACCTCAAGAACCCCGCCGCCGCCGAAGGCCTCGATGCGCTGATCGGCGAAGGCTGGTTCCTCACCCCCACTCCCTTCGCTTCCGAGGAAGACTGACTTCATGTCCGACACACCAGGCTGGACCCGCGACCAGATGGCCGCCCGCGCGGCGCAGGAGCTGGAGGACGGCTATTACGTCAATCTCGGCATCGGCATCCCGACGCTGGTTGCCAACCATATCCCCGAAGGGATGCACGTCACGCTGCAGAGCGAGAACGGCATGCTCGGGATCGGTCCGTTCCCCTATGACGACGAGGTCGACGCGGACCTGATCAATGCCGGCAAGCAGACCATCAGCGAGCTGCCGCATTCGGCCTATTTCGACAGCGCGGCGAGCTTCGCGATGATCCGCGGGGGCCATATCGACCTGACCGTGCTCGGGGCGATGGAAGTGGCCGAGAACGGCGACATCGCCAACTGGATGATCCCGGGCAAGATGATCAAGGGCATGGGCGGCGCGATGGACCTCGTCGCCGGGGTCAAGAAGATCATCGTGGTGATGGACCACACCGCCAAGGACGGCAGCCCCAAATTCATTCCCGAATGCACGCTGCCGCTGACCGGGCAGAACGTGATCGACATGATCGTCACCAACCTCTGCGTCTTCCACCGGGTCGATCACGACAGCCCGTTCCGTCTGATCGAACTCGCGCCGGGCGTGAGCGCCGACGAAGTCGCCGACAAAACCACCGCGGCTTACGAAATGGCCCTTCCCGGCTGACCGATCGCAGCCGCCGCACGGCGCCACAGCCGTTCGAACGGCCCCTGCCCGAACCGCGCCAGCCAAGCGGGCGACCACAGCACCATCGCCGCGATCGGTACCAGCGCCAGCGCGAGCGCTTCGCTGCGCGAGACTTCCGCGAACCAGCCGAGCCCCCAATCGGCGAACAGCGCGGCAAGGACGAGGCTCGTCAGCAGGTAGTTGGTCAATGACAGCCGGCCGACGGCGGCGAGCCGCTTCACGAAACCGTTGTTCCTGTGCAGCTGGAACAGCGCCATGAACAGCGCGGCGTAGGCGAGCCCCAGCAGCAGGTCGAACGGAGCGGACAGCACCAGCGCATTGGCCGCGACGAGCCCACCGTAGAATTCCATCGCCCAGGCCCATGCGGCGAAAGCGGCGAGGCAGGGTACCATCAGCACCGACCCGGCGACCCCGAACAGCACCAGCCGGCGCGGCTCGCGTCGTGCCGCCAGCAGGCCCGATTTCCACGCCGCCACGCCCACCAGCATGGTCGCGAGATTGAGCGGAACGCTCGCCACGACCACGCCGAGCGAGGCCGGAAGAGTGACGATACGGCGCGCAATGCGCGCATCGAGGGGTTCGCTCCCGCGTTCGAGTGCGACCGTCAGGCCTCGCGGATCGCTGCCGAAGTTCATCTCCCAGAACAGCGGCGATTGCGACTCGAGCCAGACCAACCCCGCAAGGATGTGCAGCAGCAGCAAACCGGCCGCCACGCCGAGCATCCGGCCGATGCCCGCGCGGATCAGGAACGGCAGCGCGAGCCCGGCCAGCGCATAGGCGCGCAGCACGTCGTTGCTCGCGAGCAGCACGGCATGGACGATCCCGAGCGCGAACAGCACCGCCATCCGCGCCAGGTGCCCGCGCCAGCCGCCACTGTTGTCGCGCTCCCACAGCATCGCTACGCCGGCACCGAACAGCATCGCGAACAGCGTGCGGAACTTGTCCTCGACGAACACGAAACCGAACCACCACGCGGCCATGTCGGCGGGACCCTCGTGACCCCATGCGAGCGGATTGTAATAGGCCTGCGCGGGAAGCGCGAAGACGTATACGTTCATCAGCGCGATGCCGAGCACGGCGACGCCGCGCAGCGCGTCGAGTTCGACGATGCGTCCGGACGAGGCTGGCGGCGTCACCATGGCCGACGCCCCCGGCGGATCAGCCGAGCACGGCCTTCAGGTCGTCGACCAGGTCGGTCCGCTCCCACGGGAAATGGTCGCCGTCGGGCGTGCGTCCGAAATGGCCGTAGGCTGCGCTCTTGCGATAGATCGGCTTGTTGAGGCCGAGATGCGTGCGGATCGCACGCGGGGTGAGGCCGCCGAGCTTGTCGATGCTCTGGATCGCCTTTTCCAGCTTCGCACCGTTGACGCCATCGGGCGCGGTGCCGTGCGTGTCGACATAGAGCGACAGCGGCTTCGACACGCCGATCGCATAGGCGAGCTGGATGGTGCAGCGCCGCGCCAGCCCTGCGGCAACGACGTTCTTGGCGAGGTAGCGGGTGATATAGGCGGCCGAGCGGTCGACCTTGGTCGGATCCTTGCCGCTGAACGCCCCGCCGCCATGCGGCGCCGCACCGCCATAGGTGTCGACGATGATCTTGCGCCCCGTAAGCCCGGCATCCCCGTCGGGTCCGCCGATGACGAAGCTGCCGGTCGGATTGATGTGCCATGCGGTGTCGCCGGTAACGAAACCGTCAGGCAGGATATCGCCGACCACGCCCTTCACATAGGCATGCAGTTCGGCTTCGCGCTCGCCCTGGTCGTAGCCTTCCGCGTGCTGGGTCGAGACGACCACTGCAGTGGCGGCAACCGGCTTGCCGCTCTCGTAGCGCAGCGTGACCTGGCTCTTGCTATCCGGCTCGAGGAAGGGCGCGGCACCGCTCTTGCGGTCGGCAGCCATGCGCTCGAGGATCTTGTGGCTGTAATCGAGCGTCGCGGGCATCAGGTCGGGCGTTTCGTCGCAGGCGAAGCCGAACATGATCCCCTGGTCGCCCGCGCCCTCGTCCTTGTTGCCGCTGGCATCGACACCCTGGGCGATATGCGCGCTCTGGCCGTGGAGATGGTTCTCGAAAGTCAGCGTTTCCCAGTGGAAACCATCCTGCTCGTAGCCGATTTCGCGCACCGTATTGCGCACCGTGCGCTCGATCTCGTCGAGCGCACCGTCGGCCCATTCGCCGTTTTCGTACACGCCCTTGCAGCGAATCTCGCCCGCCAGCACGACGCGCTGGGTCGCGGTCAGGGTTTCGCAGGCGACGCGCGCCTCCGGATCCTTCGACAGGAACAGGTCGACGACGGCGTCGGAGATCTGGTCGGAGACCTTGTCGGGATGGCCCTCGGAAACGCTTTCCGAGGTGAACAGGTAATTGGTGCGCATGGAATTCCCGATATAAAGAAAGCTTTATGTGTGGCGCCGCGTGTTAGCCGCGTCGCAAGCGCGTGGCAACCAGCGATCCGAGGATGGCGAGCAAAGCCCAGCCCATCGCCAGCCAGTTGCCGAGCCGCGCAAACAGCGTCGGGGCGAATGCCGGTGGCACGGTTCCCTCGAGCCGGTCGGCGCGGTGCATCGGAATGTGCCGGCGCACCACGCCGCGCGCGTCGATCACCGCGCTGATGCCGGTGGTGGTGGCGCGCAGGACGGGCAGGCCTTCCTCGATCGCGCGCAGCCGCGCCTGCGCGAGATGCTGCGGCGGACCCCAGCTGCCGAACCAGCCGTCATTGGAAGGGTTGAAGATGTAGTCGGGTCGATCCGACCGGTCGGCGACCTGTCCGGAGAAGACGATTTCGTAGCAGATCTGGATGCCCGCTCCGCCCCATTCGCCGAGGTCGAGCGTGCGCGCCCCGGGACCGGGCCAGAAGTCGATCGATCCCGCCACGAGGCGTCGCAGCCCGAGCGGTTCGAACAGCCAGCGCAGCGCGAGATACTCGCCGTAGGGCACCAGATGCGCCTTGTCGTAACCGCCGACAATCCGCCCCTCCGCATCGATCGCCGTCACCGCATTGCGCGCGCCGACCGCACGCTCGACCCCGTCGACCTCGCCGATTTCGAGATCGACCGCGCCGGTCAGCAGCAGGCTGTCCTCGCCGATCGTGCGACCGATGCGGAAGCGCGCGAAGGCCGGGTCGCCGGCGGCGGTGGTCTGGTTGTAATAGCGCTGCGGATAGCCGTCGCGCAGATAGTCGGGGACGCCCGATTCGGGCCACAGCACGAGGCGGCGTTCGCTCGCGTCTCGGCGCGCGGTGAGCCGGGCGATACGCAGGAACTGCTCTTCGAACCGGCTCGCGTCGTCGAGCTCTTCCTGCCGAAGGTCGGGCTGAACCAGTGTGAAGGCGAGCGTGCCCTCGCGCGCCTTGGGTGCGGGCAGGTACATGCCTGCCGTGAGCAGGACGACCATGGCACCTGCGGGCAGCCAGCGGCGCTCGGCGGCAAGCAGCCACAGGCTCGCCCCCAGCAGCACGGCGATCCCCGACAAGGCATAGGTCCCGAACCACGGCAGCACGGCGGCGAGCCCGGGGCGGTCCCACGGTCCGAGCAGGGCCAGCCCGAGCGGGTCCCAGGCGTAGCCGGTGAAAACCCAGCTGCGGAGCCATTCGGTCACTGCCCAGCAGCCCGCGGCCAGCACCGCGAAACCCGCCCTCCCCATGCCACGCCCGAGCCGGTTTGCCAGCGCCGCAGCGAGGGCCGGATACACCGCGAGATAAAGCGACAGCAGCGGTACGGCGAGCCAGCCGAGCCAGGCGGGCATCTCCGCCTGATAGGTGAAGGCGGTAGCGATCCAGTTGTTGGCGAGTGTGAAATGCGCGACCCCGAACAGCCAGCCGCGCAGGAACGCGCTGCGCACGGTCGGAGCCGAGGCCGCGAGCCACGCAAAGCCGCCCATCGCCACCAGCGTCAGCGGCCACAGGTGGAGCGGGGGAAACCCGGTCGCGGCGAGCAGCCCGAACGCCACCGTGGCCAAGCGCGGGTGTCCTGCAATCCAGGCGGCGACGGCGTTCAACCGGTTCATGGGCGCGCAGTGTCCCGCCGCCCGGCGGCGGTCAAGCCCTGCTTATGCTGACTGAGACTCTGTTTCAGCAGAGCTGAAACGATTGCGGCACCGGCCCGCTCCCCCACCCGGCCACCCCGACCATAGTATCCTATGGGTGGCCGGGTGGGGGAGCGGGCCGGTGCCGCTTCAGCGAAGCTGAAAACGACTCTAGGAATTGACGGCTTTTGCAGACCCGTCGGCATCGTCGGCCTTGGCCCGGCGGCGCGGCTTGAGCCCGGACTTGGGGCTGGCGTCGTCGCCGCTGATCGAGGGCGGCAGGACCGAGGCGTCGAAATCGCCGCCGGCTTCCTTGCCGTGCGAATCGCTGCCCTCGTCCTTGCCGTTCGCCTTCTGGCGGGTGCGGCGCTTGGGCTTTTCGTCGCCAGCTTCCTTGGAAGCGTCCTTCGGTGCGGATTTCTTCGCACCTGCCTTCTTCGCGAACGGGTTGTCGCCCGGATCGGCTTCCTCGCCCTCCTGGCCCCGCCTGGGCTTGGGCTGGCGCAGTTTCGGCTGGTCGCCGCCCTGGCGATCGTTGTCGTCGCCGCGTCCGCGAGCCCGGCGATTGGAACGGCGGTTGTCGTCGCCGTCGTCGTCGCTGTCGTCGTCGTCCGACTGGCCGCGCTCGGCGTCCCGCTTGGCGCGCGCCTCGTCCTGGCGCGCCTTGTTGTCGGCGATAACGCGAAAGTAGTGGTCGGCGAACTGCAGGTAGTATTCCGCCTGCACCCGGTCGCCATTGTGCTGCGCGTCCTGGGCCAGCTTCTTGTACTTGTCGAGCAGCTGCGGCGCGTTGCCGCGTGCGCGGCTGTCGATCCGGTTGTTCTGGTTGCCGCCGCCGCCCTGATTGCGATTGCCGCGGCCGCGACGCCGATTGTTGCGATTGTTATTCAAGGAATAATCTTCCTCTTCGTCCGACCGCGTCCCGGCACCATTGCCGTGGCGGTCTGCATGACCCCATGCCGCGTCTGCATCATCGCAGGCCGCGGAGCCCCATCTGCCTGTCCGAACGGGCGATCCGACCCGAACCAGTCCGCAAATGTTGGAGCTAGGCCGTGCGGGAGGCGAACACGCCGCAAACCGCTGGCCTGTGGCCAGATTTAGCGACTCGATAACGGCTTGCCAACCCCCTAGCGCAAAACGAGCGCGCGGGGGCGATCCGCCAGGTCGCGGCGCAATTCGACGGCGAAGCCGTTCTCGCGGGCGATCGCCTCGACGGATTCGGCCTGCCGGTGCCCGATTTCGAAGATCGCGACGCCGTTTTCGCGCATCAGCGCGCGCAATTGCGGGATCAGGATACGGTAGTCGTCGAGTCCCTCGGGCCCGGCGAACAGGGCGGAGGCAGGTTCGTAGTCGCGCACGTCGGGATCGAGTTCGGCGTCGTCCTCGACATAGGGTGGGTTGCACAGGATCAGGTCGAACGGCTCGTAATTGGTCGCCCAACCCCTTTCTCTCCAACTCACTTGCCTGAATTGCGCGCGTCCAAGGCGTCCCACGGCCGATATGCCTGGCGGCGCCTGAGCGAGGTCGCTTGCCTCTGGCCGTTGGTTGATACCGAGGCGCAGGCTGTTCTCGAGCGCCACCAGGACGGCAGCGAAGGAACGGTCGATGCCCACTCCCACCGCGCCGGGCCAGCGCACAAGCGCCGCCAACAGCAGCGCTCCCGACCCCGTGCCCAGATCGAGTATCCGCTGCGGCCCCGCTGCGTCGAAACGATCGCCGGCAGCATCGATCAGCGTCTCGCTGTCGCCTCGTGGAATCAGCACGTCGTGCGTCACCGCGAGATCGAGGCCGCAAAATTCCTGTCGCCCGATGATGTAAGCCACCGGCTCCTGCTTAGCGCGGCGCTGCACGAGCGCATCGAATCCTTCCGGCACCGGATCGCCCATCGACCGCAACAGCATGTCCGAGCGGGACACGCCCAATGCATGCGCCATCAGCAGTTCGGCGTCGAGACGGGCGGTATCGCTGGCCGCTGCAAGCTTCGCGGCAGCCTGGCGCAAGGCTACGCTCACTCCCACTCCCGGCCCCCTCATCCAACTGCGACTAGGCAGGCAAGCTGCCAAGTCTCCGTATCCTTCTCCCCCAGGGAGAAGGATGGCGCAGCTTGCGCGTGCAACGCGCTAGCGAAGCCTGGATGAGGGAACGCTTCACCCATCGAGCGCCGCCAGCCGCTTGGCCTCGTCCTCGGCGATCAGCGCGTCGACGAGTTCGCCCAGGCCCGGCCCGGCGAGCACCTCGTCGAGCTTGTGCAGCGTCAGCCCGATGCGGTGATCGGTGACGCGCCCCTGCGGGAAATTGTAAGTCCGGATGCGCTCCGACCGGTCGCCCGAGCCGACCATCGCCTTCCTCGCCGCGGCCTCCTCGCCCTCGGCCTCGTCGCGTTGCCGCTCGTACAGCCGTGCGCGCAGCACCTGCATCGCCTTTTCGCGGTTCTTGTGCTGGCTGCGCCCGTCCTGGCAGGTTACGACCAGTCCGGTGGGCAGGTGGGTGATCCGGATCGCGGAATCGGTGGTGTTGACGTGCTGCCCGCCCGCACCGCTGGCGCGATAGGTGTCGATCTTGAGGTCGTTGTGGTCGATATCGACATCGACCTCGTCGGGCTCGGGCAGCACCGCGACCGTCGCCGCCGAGGTGTGGATGCGCCCGCCGCTCTCGGTCACGGGCACGCGCTGGACGCGGTGGACGCCGCTCTCGAACTTCAGCTTCGCGAACACGCCGGTGCCGGCGATCTCGGCGACCACTTCCTTGAAGCCGCCGACTTCGGACGCGCTCATGCTGACCGGTTCGACTTTCCAGCCCTGTTCGGCGGCGAATTTCTCGTACATGCGGTAGAGATCGCCTGCGAACAGCCCCGCCTCGTCGCCGCCGGTGCCGGCGCGGATTTCGAGCATCGCCGGCTTGGCGTCGGCCGAATCGCGCGGCAGCATGGCGATGGCGAGCGCGCGTTCCTTTTCGGGCAGGCTCTCGCGCAGGTTGGCGAGTTCCTCCTCGGCCATCGCCTTCATCTCGGGATCAGCGAGCATTTCGGTGAGGCTGTCGATTTCGTCCCGCGCCTCGCTCACTTCGCGCGCCAGCTTCGCAACGGGCTCGAGTTCGGCATAGTCGCGCGACGCCTGGACGAATTCCTCGCCCTCCAGCGTCCCCGACGCCATCCGCGCCTCGAGCTCGGCGAAGCGGTTGACGATCTGCTGCAGGCGTTCGGCAGGGATGGTCATGCGGCGGGCGCCTGCCGCGGCGAATGGGTGACAGGTGTCACCCGGGTGTCACGCCAGGTAAGTATCTGGTCGATCGGGAGAAAATCGGGACAGGGCGACAGGAGCGGCATCTAGGGATCGTTTTTCTTCTGCGGCGAGCGAACGGTCGGCGGCATAGCGAAGGGAGGGGGTTGTAGGAAAGACATTTGCCGCCGCCCTCGTCATTCCCGCACAGGCGGTGAGTCGGAGATGGGCGCGCGGCCTCGAAAAGTAAGCTGGATCCCCGCCTGCGCGGGGATGACGCGAGAGGATAGAGCAATCTCTACCCATCCCGTCATGCTGAACTCGTTTCAGCATCCATCGCGCCTATTCGGGCGGCGGGTGCAGGTGGAGAAATGGACCCTGAAACAAGTTCAGGGTGACGATGTGTTGAAACTGCGTAGGAGCTTGCCGATTTGCGGGTTTAATGCCCCTTCGTCGGTTGCTCCCCAAAATCCGTCCGGTTTAACGACCAGAAGCGCTTGCGGGTTTTGCTTCACGGCCTTGCTAAATCGCTTCTTCGGCGACCCCGACGCGAACATCTCAGCCGTAAAACCCTCGTCCCTGATTTCTCTCAGCAATCTTATGGCACCTGCAAGATACCGATCGTCCTCGACTACAAGCATTGCCTCAACAGGAGCGACTTCCTTCTCCCCCACCAGCATCGCCAGCCGTTCGATCCCCGCGGCCCAGCCGACTGCGGGCGTCGGTGCGCCGCCGAGGCTTTCCATCAGCCCGTCGTAGCGCCCGCCGCCGAGGATGGTGCTCTGGCTGCCGAGCTTGCCCGCGGCCTCCGAGCCCTCGTCGGGGATGAACTCGAACGCGGTGTGGCGGTAGTAGTCGAGCCCGCGCACGAGGCTCTCGGCGCGCGTCCATTTCACCCCCGCCGCGTCCAATCCGCTCGTCACGGCCTCGAAAAACGCCAGCGCCTCGTCGGACAGGAATTGATCGATCTTCGGCGCATCGGCGACGAAAGGCCGGTCGCGCCGGTCCTTCGAATCGAGAATGCGCAGCGGGTTCTTTTCCAGCCGCTCCTGCGACTCCTCGCTCAATTGGCCTTCCACCGCACGGAAGTGCTCGACCAGCGCCGCGCGCCACGCCTCGCGGCTGTCGGCATCCCCCAGCGTATTCAGATGCAGCGTCACCCCCTCGATGCCCAGCTCGCGCAGCAACTGATCCGCCATCGCCAGCAATTCCACATCCGCCTGCGGTTCGGCCGCACCGACGATCTCGGCGTCGAGCTGGTGGAACTGGCGGTAGCGCCCCTTCTGCGGGCGCTCGTAGCGGAACAGCGGCCCGTGCGTCGCGAGCTTCAACGGCACGTATTGCTGCCAGCCATTGGTGAGGAAGGCGCGCGCGATCCCGGCGGTGAATTCGGGGCGCAGCGTCAGCGAATCCCCGCCGCGATCCTCGAACGAGTACATTTCCTTCGAGACGATATCGGTGGTCTCGCCGATCGAGCGCGCGAACACCTCGGTCTTCTCGAACACCGGCATCTCGACCCGGCGAAAGCGATACAGCCTGCGCACGCGCTCGAAGGTCTCGACGACGAAGGCGAACGCTTCGGCATCGGCGCCGAAGATGTCCTGCGTGCCGCGGATCGCGTGAGGGGTATTCTTGCTCATGGGGTGCGCGATTAGGGGAGTGGGCGGGTTGCCGCAATGAGTGAGTCCTTGTTGCGTGCAGATCGGACCTCCGTCCGATCCTTGGCTGTTCCGTCCCGCGCCCCCACCCGAAGTTTGTTTTCCGGCGGTGACGGGGCTCGTCACTGCGTAGCAGACATCGGACCGCCGGGGCGGCACCGGCCCACTCCCCCGCCCTTCCACCCTTAGGTTACCAAAGTCGGGGTGGAAGGGCGGGGGAGTGGGCCGGTGCCGCAAGGATCGGACGGAGGTCCGATCCGCACGCAACACAGACTCCCGCCTTGCCGCCACCACGCTCGCCCGCTATCCGCGCATGCTTCTGGGAGAGGGGCCGCACACCAACGAGAAAGCCCTCAATGCGCATCGACAAGATCCCCACCGGCGACAATCCGCCCGAAAGCCTCAACGTCATCATCGAGGTCCCCACCGGCGGCGAGCCGGTGAAGTACGAATTCGACAAGGATTCGGGCGCGCTGTTCGTCGACCGCATCCTGCACACGCCGATGCGCTATCCGGCGAATTACGGCTTCGTGCCGCACACGCTCAGCCCCGACGGCGACCCGCTCGACGCGCTGGTGATCGCGCGCTCGCCGTTCATCGCCGGCAGCGTCGTGCGCGCGCGCCCGATCGGCGTGCTGATGCTGGAGGACGAACACGGCGGCGACGAGAAGATCGTCTGCGTGCCGGTCGACACCACCTTCCCCTATTATTCCGATGTCGGCGAGACCAAGGACCTGCCCTCGATTATCTTCCAGCAGATCGAGCATTTCTTCAAACACTACAAGGATTTGGAAGACGAAAAATGGGTCCGCGTCGGCGAATGGGGCGATGCGACGGAGGCGCGCAAGATCGTGATGGAAAGTATCGAGCGGGCGAAGGAATCCCCGAACCCGGGACTGGGACGCAACTATTGACGCCCGCGCGATCCGGAACGATCGGCCCCGCCGGCTTGTTACAATGCCAGGTAATGTCGTCTCATCAACGGGGAAACATCATGAAAAGCAATTTCGCGATCGCAAGTGTGGCCGTGGCACTGTGCCTGGCAGGCTGCAACGAGACCGGGGCCGACGCTTCGGAAGATATCATCGAGGACGAAATCGAGGCGACCGAGGACCACGCCGATCTGGCGGAGGACCGCGCCGCCAATGCCGATAGCCCGGCGGAGCGGGAGCGCCTCGAAGACCATGCCGACGATCTCGAAGATCGCGCCGACCGGCTCGAGAACGAAGCCGACCGGGTCGATTAGACTTTTCAGCGTTGTCGAAGCGGATACGGCACTGCCCCGCACCCGCCCTCATTCCACCGGACGGCCGGGATCGAGCAGGTCCTTTTCCTGCTCGCTGCCTGCCACACGCTCTTTCTCGACCATGTCGGCGATCTCGTTCTGCGGCGACACGTCTTCCTCCTCGTCGGCGGCATCCGCCTTCGCGGGCGCGGGAGGCGGCGGCGACGGCTCGATGCCGTCCTTCCTTTCGGCGATATTCTCGAACGGCAGCGGCTGGGTGCGCGGGTCGAAGCGCAGGCGGTAGATCGGCTCGGGCAGCGCGAAGCCCGCTTCCTCGAGCGCGCCCTTGACTGCCGCGATCGCGCGGCTGCGCGCCTTGTGCCAGTCGGTCTCGCGCTGGTCGATCCAGCCGAGGAAGCGCACGACGATATTCGAATCGCCGACCTCGACCACCCGCGCCTCCGGCCCCGGCTCGGCGAGCACGAAATCGAGCCCGGCGAGCACCTCGCGCCCCATCCGCCGCGCGGCGTTGGGATCGTCGTCGGCATCGACCCCGAGCTCGAAATCGAACCGCCGCTGCGGGTTGCGCGTGTAATTGAGGATCACCGCCTTGAAGACCTGCCCGTTGGGGATGCGCAGATGGTTGCCGTCCAATGTCATCAGCACCGTCGCGCGGCTGGTCAGGCGGATCACGCGGCCTTCGAGATCGTCGATCACGACATGGTCGTTGGCGCGGAACGGCTGGCGCAGGCTGAGCATCAGCGAGGCAACGTAGTTCTCGATCGTGTCGCGCATCGCGAAACCGAGCGCGATGCCGATCACCCCCGCCCCGCCCAGCACCGCGCCGAGCAGCGCGCCCGCCCCGAGCATGTCGAGCGCGATGACGAGCCCGAGCACCACGAACACGAAGCGGATCGCGCTCGCGACCAGTTCGGCGAGGAAGGGGTTGGGCGTCACCCGGCGCCAGAACGCGCCGAGGCCCGCCAGCAGGTATCCGAACGCCCCGATGGCGATCGCCACCAGCAGCGCGACGCCGATCAGCGGCAACATCCTGACGAAGCCGGCGAAGCGGTCCTGCAGCCCGCCGAAGGTTTCGAGGTTCTCCCCGACCGACACGTCGCGTTCGAGCTGGTTTTGCACCGTGACCACCCCGGCGACGTTGCGCGCCAGTTCCTCGGCCTCGGCGATATCCTGCTCGCCCGGCACGGTGCCGGTCAGCGTTACCACGCCCTCCTCGACCTCGACCTCGACCGCCGCCATCGCATCGAGCGCGCCGAAGAAGCCGCGTATGCGCCGCGCGATGCGCTCGTCCGCCCCCGCGTCCTGCGCCGCGTCGATCTGCGGGCGCGGCGATGCGGTTTCCGCCGCGGAGTCGTCCGCAGGAGCCTGCGGCAGGATCGCGAGGGCCGGCGCGGCGATGCACAGCGCGAACAAAGCCAGCCAGTGCCGCAGTGCCGTCATCGCCTCACTCCCCTGCAATCGTCATGCCGTCGACCCGCAGCGTCGGCACGTCGATCGCGCGATGCCGTTCGAGGTCGTCGGCTGCGGATAAAGCGGCGAACATGGCGAGGAGGTTCCCGGCGATGGTGAATTCGGACACCGGCCCGGCCAGCTCGCCGCCCTCGATGCGAAAGCCGGCCGCGCCGCGGCTGTAATCGCCGGTCACCGCATCGACCCCCTGCCCCATCAGCTCGGTCACATAGACGCCGTCGGCGATATCGGACATCAGTTCGCGTGGGGAAACCTCGCCCGGCTCGCAATGGATATTGCCCGCCGAAATCCCCGGCGCGCCGCTCGCGCCGCGCGAGGCATGCCCGGTCGGCTCGAGTTCGAGCTGGCGCGCGGCGGCCATGTTGAGCAGCCAGCCGGTGATCCGGCCATCCTCGACCAGCGCGCGCGGGTGGGTCGGCAGGCCCTCGCCGTCGAACGGGCGCGAGCGCAAGCCGCGCGGCCGATGCGGATCCTCGACGATCCGGATCGTTTCGGGGAACAGCAACTCGCCGTCCCTGCCGACCAGGAAACTTCCGCCGCGCGCGATTGCCGCGCCCGACATCGCGCCGGCGAGATGGCCGATCAGGCTGCCGCCGACGCGCGGATCGAACACCACCGGCAGCGGCCCGCTCGGCAGCTTGGCGGGGTTCATCCTCGCGACCGTCCGCTCGCCCGCCTCGCGGCCGATCGCTCCGGGCGCGGGCAGGTCTTCGCCGTGGCGCGCGGAGCGAGCGGCATAATCGCGCTGCTTGTCGCTCCCCTCGCCCGCGATCACGCTGGCGGACAGCGAATGGTGCGATCCGCAATATCCGCCCGCGAAACCCTCGCTCGTCGCCAGCGCGACGCAGCTGCGCCCGAAGCCGGCACTCGCACCGTCGCTGTTTGTGATACCTTCTATGGCGCGCGCGGCGTCTTCCGCCTCCAGTGCCCGTTCGCGCAATTGCTCGGGTGTCGACTCGGCCGGGTCTTCGAGATCGAGACCGTGGGGCACCGAACCGGCGAGCAGTTCGGGAGGAGCGAGGCCAGCGAAGCGGTCTTCGGGAACCGCGCGGGCCATCGCGACTGCCCGCCCGGCCAGCTCGTCGAGCGCGGCGGAGCCGAAATCGCTCGTGCTGATCGAGGCCGAACGGCGCCCGACGAACACGCGCAGTCCGGCATTTTCGCTTTCGCTGCGGTCGACGTCCTCGAGCGTACCCAGCCGCACCGAAATGCTGTCGGAGGCGGATGCCAGGCAGATCGCGTCGGCATGATCCGCACCGCGCTCACGGGCACGGTCGATAAGCTGGGCACAGATGGACTGCGCGTCGGCGAGTTCGATCATCGGGGCGGCCTAGATTGTGTTTCAGTCAAGCTGAAACGGTTTCGGCACCGGCCCTCTCCCCCACCCGGCCACCCATAGTTTACTATCGTTGGGTGGCCGGGTGGGGGAGAGGGCCGGTGCCGATTCAGCAAAGCTGCAAACGACTCTAGGCGGCGTCCCTGCGCTGCGCAACAGCATGCGCCGGGTCAGGTCAGGCTGGCGATCGCCCTGAACAGGCCGGTGAGCACGAAAGGCAGCCCGATCGCGAGCAGCCACAACAGGATCTGATCGCGGCGATAGGCTCCGGCCAGCGACGGGTCGGCACTCTCTTCGTCGGACAGGTTGACCCAGCGCCGTTCGAACTTGCGGCAGGCGGGGATGATCGCGACGACCAGCACCGCCAGGGCGAGATAGGGCAGGAGCGACACCGAGCCGCTCACCGCATCCTTCATTGCGTGCACGGTCACGAATATCTGCAGCCCGGTATAGACGATCAGCGCGGAAGCGACGTTGTCGCTCATCCCCTTGCGCCAGTCGCGCCTGCGTTCGGCGGCGCGTTCGGTAGTATGCTCGTGCGATCCGAGAGCCTTGTTCACTGGCCTCTCTCCCATATCCTCTGCCCGAGTCGGAGTATTTCACTTCCATGAACGGGACGCAAGAGCGGTAACCATCGCGCGGGCATGCAGGAACCCTGCCAGTTTCGAGGAAAAGGGGTTTTCCGGGCGGTTTGCGATGCTACATGGGCCGCATGAGCACCGTTGCGACCGCCCCAGACGCCTCCGAAGCGCAGCCCGTCGACGCCACCGCCCCGCTCCCGCACGGCGGGCTGGAAGTCGTCTCGATCGCCAAGAGCTACGACAAGCGCGCGGTACTGACCGACATCTCGCTGACCGTGGACAAGGGCGAGGTGCTCGGGCTGCTGGGCCCCAACGGCGCGGGCAAGACGACCTGTTTCTATTCGATCATGGGTCTGGTGAAGCCCGATGCGGGCCGCATCATGATGGACGGCGAGGACGTGACGCACCTGCCGATGTACCGCCGCGCGATCCTCGGCCTCGGCTACCTGCCGCAGGAAACCAGCATCTTCCGCGCGATGACGGTCGAGCAGAACATCAATTGCGTGCTCGAGATGGTCGAGCCCGATGGCGAGACGCGCGCCGCCGAACTCGAACGGCTGCTCGAGGAATTCGGCCTGACGAAATTGCGCGAGAGCCCCGCGATGGCGCTGTCGGGCGGCGAGCGGCGGCGCTGCGAGATCGCCCGCGCGCTCGCGGCCAAGCCCTCGATCATGCTGCTCGACGAACCCTTCGCCGGGATCGACCCGCTCTCGATCAGCGATATCCGCGACTTGGTGAAGGATCTGAAGCAGCGCGGCATCGGCGTGCTGATCACCGATCACAACGTCCGCGAAACGCTCGACATCGTCGACCGCGCCTGCATCATCTACGGCGGGCAGGTGCTGTTCGCCGGCACCCCGCAGGACCTGGTCGCCGACGAGAACGTGCGCCGGCTGTATCTGGGTGAGAGTTTTACGTTGTGATTTGCCGGCGATTTCTTTTTCCGACCGTCTGGAAACGTGTCGCTTGAGGCAATTCTCGGTCGGCCGGAAGCGGCACCGGCCCACTCCCCCACCCGGCCACCAGTGAGTGGTTTTCCGGCGGGGACGAAGCCTGTTGCTTGGTGGCAAGCGCCGGCCCGCCGGGGCTGTTCCATCCCACGCCACCCCATCCAACGATTGCGGAGCCGCATAGTGGCTCTCGGGCCGCGCCTCGACCTTCGCCAGACGCAATCGCTGGTGATGACGCCGCAGCTGCAGCAGGCGATCAAGCTGCTGGCGCTGTCCAATCTCGAAATCGAGACCTTCATCGGCGAGGCGCTCGAAGCCAATCCGCTGCTCGAAGCGGGCGAGGTCCGGCGCGAGAACGATCCCGCGGACGCACCCGCCAGCGATCCCGCCGAAATCCACGATGCGACCCCCGGCGAGGGCGAGCAGGCGCTCGATATCGATCCCGCCGCGCTCGACCGCGATCGCGACACCGGCGACGGTGAATGGGGCTCGTCGCTGTCCGCAGGTCCGTCCGCCGACCTCCCCGGCATCGACGAGCGCGGCGACGACGGGCCGACGCTGGCCGAGCATCTCGAGGCGCAGGTCGGCGCGGCGGCGGGCGATGCGCGTGAGGAATTCGTCGCGCGCCACCTGATAGGTCTGCTCGACGAGGCGGGCTATTTGACCGCGGATCTCGAGAGCGTCGCCGCCGATCTCGGCATCCCGCTGGCCGAGGCCGAGCGCGCGCTCGAAGCGGTGCAGTCGCTCGATCCGACCGGGGTCGGCGCGCGCACGCTCGGCGAATGCCTCGCGCTGCAGGCGCGCGAAGCCGACCGCTACGATCCGTGCATGGCGCGGCTGATCGACAATCTCGACCTCGTCGCGCGCGGCGAGTTCGTCCGCCTGAAACGCATGTGCGACGTCGACGACGAGGATTTCGCCGACATGCTAGCCGAATTGCGCGACTACGACCCCAAACCCGGCTGCCGCTACGGCGGGAGCGCGGAAAGCGCGATCGTGCCCGATATCCTGCTATCTGCCGGCAAGGACGACGGATGGGATATCCGCCTCAACGAGGACACGCTGCCGCGTCTGGTGGTGAACCGCGAATATTACGTCGAATTGCAGGACGGCTGCGCGGACAGGGCGAGCCGCGCCTGGCTGGGCGAGAAGCTCGCCGATGCCAACTGGCTGATCAAGGCGCTCGACCAGCGGCAGAAGACGATCCTCAAGACCGCCGCCGAGATCGTCAAGCGGCAGGACGGGTTCTTCCGCCGCGGCGTGTCCGAACTGAAGCCGCTGACGCTGCGCGAGGTGGCGGAAGAAATCGAGATGCACGAAAGCACCGTCAGCCGCGTGACCAGCAACAAGTACCTGCATTGCGAACGCGGTACGTTCGAACTCAAATACTTCTTCACCAGCGGGGTCGCCAGAACCGGGGGCAGCGCCGACGGCGAAGGCGCGTCGAGCGAAGCGGTCAAGGCGCGGATCAAGGCGCTGACCGACGCCGAGGATGCGAAGAAGATCCTGTCCGACGACAAGCTGGTCGAACTGCTCAAGGCAGAGGGCTTCGATATCGCGCGGCGGACCGTGGCCAAGTACCGCGAGGCGATGGGGATCGGCAGCAGCGTGCAGCGGCGGCGGCAGAAAAAGCTGGCGGGGATGTGATGGCTGGCGTCGGGATGGGTGGCGCGGTTTGAGTCCCTGTGTTTCGCACCCGCCTCCGCGGGTGCATCCTCCGGTGCTATTCCTTCGCTACGCTCCGGGCACCTACGGTCGCGCAGTCGCGCTCTGGCGCCGCTGGTCGCGGCGCGGTGGCGAGGCTTGCGCCAAGTTCCTGGCGCAAGCCTCGCAGGTCTGACCGGGGACCCGGACCGAGCCAAACGGCTTGGTCGCGGAGCACGGACCCGAGAGGGTCCGCAAGGCCGACCGGCCGCCCGCAGCGGCCCGACCGAAGGGAGGAACAGCCGCGAGGACGCACCCGCGGAGGCGGGTGCGAAAAACAGGAGACTCATCTACCTTTCCACCTGCACAACTTCTCTGCCGCGTGCTTCACTGACACCCGCGACTCGCCGGATTCCCTCGGTTTACGGGAAATTAACCTTTTCCCTTCACACCTTGTGTGGTTAATGAAGGGCAACACCTGTTAGCGGGGCGTTACCGCACGGATTGACGGGCAAAGGGGGAACCTACCCATGCGTGTACTACTGATCGAAGACGAGCCGACGACGGCCAAGGCCATCGAGCTGATGCTCACTACCGAGGGCTTCAATGTCTACTCGACCGATCTCGGCGAGGAGGGTCTCGATCTGGGCAAGCTGTATGATTACGACATCATCCTGCTCGACCTCAACCTGCCCGACATGCACGGTTACGACGTGCTCAAGAAGCTGCGCGTCGCCAAGGTGCAGACGCCGGTGCTGATCCTCTCCGGCATCGCCGAGATGGACTCCAAGATCCGCAGCTTCGGCTTCGGTGCCGACGATTACGTGACCAAGCCGTTCCACCGCGAGGAACTGGTCGCGCGCATCCACGCCGTGGTGCGCCGCTCGAAGGGCCACAGCCAGTCGATCATCCGCACCGGCAAGCTCGCCGTGAACCTCGACGCCAAGACGGTCGAAGTCGACGGCGCGCGCGTTCACCTGACCGGCAAGGAATATGCGATGCTCGAGCTGCTGTCGCTGCGCAAGGGCACCACGCTGACCAAGGAAATGTTCCTCAACCATCTCTACGGCGGGATGGACGAGCCCGAACTCAAGATCATCGACGTGTTCATCTGCAAGCTGCGCAAGAAACTCAGCCATGCCTGCGGCGGCGAGAACTACATCGAAACCGTCTGGGGCCGCGGCTACGTGCTGCGCGATCCCGAAAGCGCCGCGGAAGCCGCGTAACGAAATTCAGTCTCTTCTGGGGGATGGGGGATGCGCCCGGGGCCACGGCTCCGGGCGTTTTTCTTTTGCGGGTAGAATGCGAATTTCTATCGCTCCCCCAACCGATTGCAGGTAAATCGCGCGCTGCAACAGGCGAAGGAATCACGCGAGATGGATTGGCTTGGTATCGATCTCGCGGCGATTCTGCCGTTCATCGCGATCGGGTTCGCCGCGCAATTGGTCGACGGCGCGCTCGGCATGGCGTTCGGGGTCATCACCAACACGCTGATGGTCGGGCTGCTCGGGGTGCCTCCCGCGCTCGCCTCGCAGCGGGTGCACCTGGTCGAATGCTTCACCACTGCGACCTCGGGCATCAGCCATTTGATCGCCGGCAATATCGACAAGGGCCTGTTCGTACGCCTGCTGATCCCCGGGGTCGCGGGCGGCATGGCCGGCACCTACCTGCTGACCTCGATCGACGGCGAACTGATCAAGCCGTTCGTGCTGCTCTACCTCGCCGGGATCGGGCTGTGGCTGCTGGTGCGCGGCCTGCTCTACCCGCCCAGGCTGCGCGAGGCGAAGCATGTCGCGCCGCTCGGCCTGGTCGGCGGGTTCCTCGATGCGGCGGGCGGTGGCGGCTGGGGGCCGGTGGTGACCTCCAACCTGCTCGTCCAGGGCGCCGAGCCGCGCAAGGTGGTGGGCACCGTGAACTCGGTCGAATTCTTCCTCACGCTGAGCATTTCGGCGGCCTTCATCTATCACCTCGGCATCTCGCATATCGCCGGGGCGACGCTCGGGCTGATCATCGGCGGGATCGCCGCGGCCCCGTTCGGTGCGGTGGCGGCGCGGCATTTCAGCCCCAAATTCATGCTGATCATGGTCGGCGTCGCGCTTACCCTGACCAGCGGCTACGGTATCTGGACGGCGTGGGGCTGACGGCGCTAGGGCGCGCCGCATGACTGCATTCAAGGAAGGCGATCCGACCACGCTCAACCGGCTCTACGGCCGCAGCGTCGGCAAGCCGCTGCGCGCCGCGCAGCAGGAACTGGTCGACAAGCTGCTGCCGCAGATCGCCGTGCCGGAAGATGGCGAGGTCACGGCGGAGCGGCTGTTCGGCCACGCCAAGGAAGAGGGGCGCCCGCTGCATTTCGAGATCGGCTTCGGCTCGGGCGAGCATATGGCCGACCGGGCCGACATGCTGCCCGATCACGGCTTCGTCGGCGCCGAGCCGTTCCTCAACGGAGTCGCCGGCGCGCTGGTGCATGTCCGCGACCGGCAGCTGGCCAATATCCGCCTCCATCACGGCGACGCGCTGGAGGTGCTGGCGCGCATCCCCGACGGCGCGCTGAGCTTCGTCTACCTGCTCCACCCCGACCCGTGGCCCAAGGCGCGGCATGCCAAGCGGCGGATGATGAACGACGGCCCGGTCGAACTGATCGCGGCCAAGCTCAAGCCGGGCGGCGAATTCCGCTTCGGCACCGACCATCCGGTCTACCTCCGCCACGCGCTGGCGGTGATGCGGCGGCATTCGGACAGCTTCGAATGGCTGGTCGAAGGGCGCCGAAGCTGGGAGACGCGACCCGGCGGCTGGAGCGCGACACGCTACGAAGCCAAGGCCCGCAAGCAGGGCCACGAGGTGTGGTATTTCCGCTACCGGCGGATATGATCGCACCATGCTGGTCGCCTACGAGAACCTGTCGCTCGCCGCGCGCGTCCTGTGCGCCTGCGTTTTCGCGGTCGCGGTCAATGCAGTCTATTGCCTGCTCTACACCTCGTTTGCGGGTCATCCCGAAACGCTGGGGCAGGCCTTCGCCTGGGGCATCGTCCAGATCGCGCCGTGGATCGCCGCGATCGAAATCGCCCGGCATATACGGCGCGTGGCAGCGGTCTGCGCGATACTTGCGGCGGCGTTGGCGCTTTCGCTGGTGCTCGAAACGGTGTTCGGCGGACAGGCCCCGACCGGTTTCGATCTCGTGCGGCGGCTTCCCGGACTCGCGGCGTCGGCAATGGTATTGGCTGCGTTCGGCCTGCTCCGCGCGTCTTCCGAGCCTGCCGAGACACCGGCGGCGAGTGCGGCCGAGTTCGACTGGGCCAAGGCTGCGGGCAATTACGTCGAGTTCCACCGTAATGGCGCAAGGCCGGTGCTCGCACGCGCAACGCTCGCATCGCTGATCGAGCGGCATGGCGAGCGGGTGTGCCGCATCCATCGCTCCTATGTGATCCGGCGCGGCGCCATCGCGCGGATCGACCGGCAGGGCGTGTTGCTGGCAGGCGGAAAGCGGTTGCCGGTCGGCGACGCCTATCGCGGCGGGCTCGAAACGGGCTGAATTTCGTCCCTTCGTCACGCCGCGATTGCGCGAGCAGGCCGCCACCCGAAAAGACCGCGGCATGAACACACGGATATTCATCGCGGCGCTGGCCGTTCTCTCGGCCCTCTTCCTTCCCATGCGCGCCGCCGGGCAGGACGGACCCGGCCTCGAGCACGACCGGGTCGCCGTGGTCACCGGCGAGGGGCTGCGGCTGTCCGCTTTCGTGAGCAGGCCGGCCGGGTCCGATGCGCGGCTGCCGGCGCTGTTCCTGACCCAATGGGTCGCCTGCGGTTCGATCGCCCCGCGCGCGGATCGGCCCAGCATGGCGGAACGACTGGCGCTGGCGGCGGGATATGCGCTGATCCGGGTCGACCGGGCCGGCGAAGGCGACAGCGAGGGGCCGGGCTGTTCAGCGCTCGATTACGACACCGAAGTGCGCCATTATCGCGAGGCATTCGACCAGCTCGCAGCGCATCCCTGGGTCGATCCCGCCCGGATCGTGATCTACGGCAGCAGCCTCGGCGCGACGACCGCGCCGCTCGTGGCGCTCGACAAGCCGGTGGCGGGAGTGCTGGTGCAGGGCGGCGGCGCGCTGACCTATCTCGAGCGGATGCTGCATTTCGACCGGCAGCAGCTCGAACGGCAGGCCGAATTCGCGCCCGGAAAGATCCATGCGGAAATGCTGCGGCGGATGGAGTTCCAGCGTCGCTACCTGCTCGACAGGATGACCCCCGCCCAGATCGAGACGGCGCATCCGCATCTGGCGGGCGTGTGGGATTCGCTGTTCGGCACGAGCGAACAGCCGCATTACGGCAGGCCCTATGCGTGGCACTGGCAGGCGGCGCAGAAGAACTGGCTCGCGGCCTGGGCGCGGCTGCGGGTGCCGGTGATGGTCGTCTATGGCGAATACGACCAGTTCGAGCCGCGGCACGGGCACCGGCTGATCGTCGATACCGTCAACCGCCTGCGCCCCGGGAGTGCGACCTGGCTCGAAATTCCGCAGGCCGGGCATGGCCTGCGCATCTACCCGGACGCGGTTTCGGCCTATGCGTGGCGCGACGGCGAGCAGCGGCCCGACCTGTTCCTCGAACCCGCGACGCGCTGGCTGACCGAGGTCGCCGCGTCGGAGTGAGGGTTCAGGCGAACGCCCCGCGCAGATTGTCCAGCAGCGCCTCGCGATCCGCTGCGTCGTTGTAGAGATGCGGCGTCACGCGCAGCGAGGTGCCGCGCGCCGAAACGAATACATTTTCCGTGGCGAGGTGGTCGAGCAGATTGGGCGGTATGCCGCCGGGGAAGCCGATCGAAAGGAGATGCGGCGCGCGAGTGCCGATCTCGGCGCAATCCAGACTCAACTCCCGCGCCGGTGCCGCAATAGCCTCGGTCTGGCCTGCCAGCGTTTCGGCGATCGCCTCGACGCCCCATTCGAGCAGCAGGTCGAACGCCGCGCTCGCGCCCATGAGCAGCGGCGGGTTGGATTTCTCGCCCATGTCGAAGCGGCGCGCGCCGGGCTGGAAATCGTCGCGATAGTCGACCAGCCGGGCGAAATCCTCCGACCCCCCGCGATTGATCCAGTTGTGCTCGATGGCCGCACCGTCGTGGTGGCGCGGATCGATATAGAGCATGCCGATGCCGTACGGCCCCATCAGCCATTTGTAGCACGCCGCGACCGCGAAATCGGGCCGCACCTTGGCGAAATCGAGCGGCATCGCGCCGAGCGACTGGGTCAGGTCGAGCACCAGCGCCGCGCCCACGCTGCGGCACTTCTCGCCGACCGCTTCGAGATCGACCATCCGCCCGTCGGCCCAGTGGCAATGCGGCACCGCGACGAGGCCGGTATCGGGCCCGATGCTCTCGAGTACCGCTTCGGTCCAGGCGGCATCGGGATCGCGACGGGCTATGACCAGCTCCGCCCCGGTCTCCGCTGCCAGCTCGCGCCAGACATAGACGTTGGAGGGAAACTGGTCCGCCAGCGTCACGATCGTCTGCCCCTTCGCCAGCGGCAGGTTGCGCGCGGCGATCGCCAGTGCGTAACTCACCGAAGGGACGATCGCGAGGCTATCCGCCGAAACGCCTGCGAGCCTCGCCGCGCGGGTGCGAAAATGCTCGCAGACCGCAAAGAAGTCCTCCGGACGAAAATTCCAGGGCGCGGACTTGCTTCGCGCGCCCTGCTCCATCGCCGCAACAACGCTGTTCGCCAACGGCGCCATATAGGCGCAATTGAGGTAATGGACATCGTCCGGGATCGCGAAGCGATGACGCTGGCAAGCTATCGAAGCCATCGACCGTCAGGCCAGTAGGGATATCGGAACGACGATAATCATCGCCACGACCACGAGTACGACGAGGTAGCGCCGCGGCTTTTCGGGTTCGGGGATGGCGCTCCTGGCGATCAGGCGATTGACCAGGAAACCCACCCCGCCTGCGAGTATCCCGACGATGCCGCCGATCGCGTTGATTCGATACCAGTCCGGTTCCGAAGCGAGCGCAACCCCGACACGAAATCCGTAGAACGAATTGGGTGGGACGAGCCCGGCGGCAAGCGGCACGCAGATCAGCACGAACAGCAGCGGAACGTAGCGCAGCACCTACCCCACCACCCCCGCCGCCGCCAGCACCGCCAGCGTCAGCACGTCGGGCGCGATGGCGGTCATCGGGGCGATCTGGACCGGTTTTTCCATCCCGATCAGCATCGGGCCGATCGTGGCGTTGCCGGCCAGCTCGCGCAGCAGCTTGGCCGACAGGTTGGCCGATTGCAGGCCAGGCATGATCAGCACGTTGGCCGGACCCGACAGGCGGCTGAACGGGTAGAGTTCCATCACCTTGGCGTTGAGCGCGGCATCGGGCGCCATCTCGCCTTCGTATTCGAAGCCGGGATCTTCCGCATCGAGGATCGCGACCGCCTCGCGGATGTTTTCCAGCCAGCGCCCCGACGGGTTGCCGAAGGTCGAATAGGAGAGGAAGGCGACGCGCGGCTCGTGCCCCATCCGGCGCGCGACCGCGGCGGTTTCCTTCGCGATATGCGCCAGCTCTTCCGAACTCGGGCGTTCGTTGATCGTGGTGTCGGCAAGAAAGGTGGTGTGGTTCTTGCCGATCATCATGTGGATGCCGAACGGCACCGCGCCGGGCTTGGGATCGAGCACCCGGTTCACCTCGCGTGCTGTCTGCGCGAAGGTGCGGGTCAATCCCGAGATCATGCCGTCGCCATGCCCGAGCGCGACCAGCAGCGCGGCGAACACGTTGCGTTCCTGATTGACCATGCGGCCGACATCGCGCTCGGTGTAGCCCTTGCGCTGCAGCCGCTGGTAGAGATAGTCGACCATGCCCGGCACCTTGTCCGACACGGCCGAATTCTCGATCTCGAAACTGCCCGGATCGGACACGCCGAGCGTGTGGAGCTTGTCGACCACTGCCTTGGTCCGCCCGACCAGGATCGGGGTGCCGTAGCCGAAATCGCGGTACTGGATCGCCGCGCGGAGCACGACTTCCTCTTCCGCCTCGGCGAACACCATCCGCTTGGGAGCGGCCTTGGCCTGTTCGTAGACCCCGGTCAGCACCGAGGTGGTCGGGTTGAGCCGCGCCTTGAGCGACAGGCGGTAATCGTCGAAATCCTCGATCGGCGCGAGCGCCACGCCCGAATCCATCGCCGCCTTGGCGACCGCGGAGGAAACGACCTCGATCAGCCGCGGATCGAACGGCGCGGGGATAATGTAGTCGGTACCGAACTTGTGGCTCTTGCCGTAGGCCGCCGCGACTTCCTCGGGCACGCGTTCGCGCGCCAGTTCGGCGATGGCGCGCGCGGCGGCGACCTTCATCTCCTCGTTGATCGTCGTCGCCTGCACGTCGAGCGCGCCGCGGAAGATGAAGGGGAAGCCGAGGACGTTGTTGACCTGGTTGGGGAAATCGCTGCGCCCGGTGGCGATGATCGCGTCCGGGCGCACCTTCTTGGCCTCGTCGGGCATGATTTCGGGCACCGGATTGGCCATCGCGAAGATGATCGGCTGGTCGGCCATCTTCTCGACCCATTCGGGCTTGAGCGCCCCTGCCGCCGACAGGCCGAGAAAGATATCCGCCCCTTCCAGCGCCTCTTCCAGCGTGCGCGCCTCGGTTTCGACCGCATGCGCGCTCTTCCACTGGTCGACGTCTTCGCGGCCCGGATAGATCGGCCCCTTGCGGTCGCACACGATCACGTTGTCATGCGGTACGCCGACCGACTTGATCAGCGCGGTGCAGGCGAGCGCCGAGGCGCCGGCGCCGTTGACCACCATCCTGCAGTCCTTCAGCTCGCGCCCGGTCAGGTGGCAGGCGTTGATCAGCCCCGCCGCCGAGATGATCGCCGTCCCATGCTGGTCGTCGTGCATGACCGGAATGTTCATCCGCTCGCGAAGGGCCTGCTCGATGATGAAGCATTCGGGTGCGGCGATGTCCTCGAGGTTGATCCCGCCGAAGCTCGGCCCCATCAGCGCGACCGCCTCGATGAACTTCTCCGGGTCCTCGGTATCGAGTTCGAGGTCGATCGAATCGACATCGGCGAAGCGCTTGAACAGCACCGCCTTGCCTTCCATCACCGGCTTCGAGGCGAGCGCGCCGAGATTGCCGAGCCCGAGGATCGCGGTACCGTTCGAGATCACCGCAACAAGGTTCGAGCGCCCGGTATAGCGCGCGGCGCAGGCCGGATCCTCGGCGATCGCCTCGACCGGCGCGGCGACCCCGGGCGAATAGGCGAGGCTGAGATCGCGCTGGCTCGCCATCGGCTTCGAGGCGATGATCTCGATCTTACCGGGGCGGATCGTCTCGTGATAGAACAGCGCCTCGCGCGTGGTGAAGCTGGCGGGCTTGTCGTCTTCGGCCATTGGGTTCCCTTTGCCTGTCGCGCCATGCCCTAACGTCACTTGGCGGCAAGTCATAGGGGAAAGGCGGTACTCTTTCCCTTCCCGAATCGGCAGAGCACCGCTTAGGTCGCGGGTTCGATGGCCGCCAAACCGACCCCGATGATGGAGCAGTATCACGCGCTCAAGCGCGAGGCGGACGGCTGCCTGCTGTTCTACCGCATGGGCGACTTCTTCGAACTGTTCTTCGACGACGCGAAAGAGGCTGCGGCGATCCTCGATATCGCGCTGACCACGCGCGGAGAGCATGGCGGCGAGGCGGTGCCGATGTGCGGCGTGCCGGTGCATTCGGCGGAGAGCTATCTCGCGCGGCTGATCAAGGCGGGTTGCCGGGTGGCGATCGCCGAACAGGTCGAGACGCCCGAGCAAGCGAAGGAGCGCGCGCGGAAGGAAGGTTCGGCCGTGTCGAAGGCACTGGTGAAGCGCGATATCGTGCGCTTCGTCACCGCCGGGACGCTGACCGAGGAAACGCTGCTCGAACCGCGCCGCGCGAACGTGCTGGCGGCCGTGTGCGACGTGCGCGGGACGGCGGGGATCGCCTCGGTCGATATCTCGACCGGGCGGATGGAACTCGAGGAATGCGAGCCCGAACGGGTCGGCGCCGCGCTCGCGCGGCTCGGGCCGAGCGAGGTCGTCGCGCCGGACGAATGGGCGACCGCGCTCGCCGATGCGATCGAACGCCCGCGCTCGGACTTCGCCAGCGACGAGGGCGAGGCGGCGCTGAAGAAGGTCCACGGCGTCGCCACGCTCGACGGGTTCGGCGCCTTCTCGCGCCCGATGCTGGCCGCGGCGGGCGGGCTGCTGGCCTATCTCGACCATGTCGGGCGCGGCGCGCTGCCGCTGCTGCTGCCGCCTTCGCTGCGCGCGGGCGATGCGCTGCTGGCGATGGACGAGGCGACGCGGGCGAGCCTCGAGATCCTCGAGAGCCAGCAGGGCGGGCGCGCCGGCAGCCTGATCGCTTCGGTCGATCGCTGCGTGACCGGCGCGGGCGCGCGGCAATTGGCGAGCGACCTGTCCGCCCCGCTGCTCGAACGCGGCGCGATCGAGGCGCGGCTGGCGCTGGCCGGCTTCTTCCATGCCGATCCGATCCTGCGCGCGGATTTGCGCGACGTGATGCGCGGCCTGCCCGATATCGGGCGCGCGCTCGGGCGGGTCGTCGCCGGGCGCGGGAGCCCGCGCGATCTCGGCCAAGTACGCGACGGGCTGGCCGAGGCACGGCGAATCCGGGATTCGCTGCAGGGCCGCGCCGACCGGCCCGCACTGCTCGATACGCTTCTTTCCGCGATGGGCGGGCACGGCGCGCTGGTCGATCATCTCGAGCGCGCGCTGGTCCCCGCCCCGCCGACCGAGCGGCAGAACGGCGGCTATATCGCCGAAGGCTACGACGCGGCGCTCGACGAATTGCGCGAAGTCTCGGGCAATGCCCGCCGGGCGATCGCGGCGATGGAAGCGCGCTATCGCCAAGAGACCGGCATTGCCTCGCTCAAGATCCGGCATAACGGCGTGCTCGGCTATTTCATCGAAGTGCCGAGCAAGCATGCCGACGCGCTGATGGCGGCGGAGAGCGGCTTCACCCACCGCCAGACCATGGCGAGCGCAGTGCGGTTCAATTCGCTCAGCCTGCACGAGGAAGCGACCCGGATCGCCGAAGCGGGCGGGCGCGCACTGGCGGCGGAAGAGGCGCATTTCGAGGAACTGGTCGGCGCGGTCGTCGACCAGCGCCAGCCGATCGCCGCGACCGCCGATGCGCTGGCGCGGCTCGATGTCGCCGCGGGTCAGGCCGAGCGGGCGGCCGAGGGCGACTGGTGCCGCCCCGAACTGGTCGACGAGGCCTGTCTGGAGATCGAATCCGGGCGGCACCCGGTGGTCGAACAGGCGCTGGCCAGGCAGGACGAACGCTTCGTCGCCAACGACTGCACGCTTGGCCCGGACGACCGATTGTGGCTGATCGGCGGGCCCAACATGGGCGGCAAATCGACCTTCCTCAGGCAGAACGCGCTGGTCGTGCTGCTCGCCCAAGCGGGCGGCTATGTGCCCGCGAAGCGCGCGAAGATTGGCCTCGTCGACCGCCTGTTCAGCCGCGTCGGGGCGTCAGACAATCTCGCGCGCGGGCGCTCGACCTTCATGGTCGAGATGGTCGAGACCGCTGCGATCCTGTCGCAGGCCACCGAGCGGAGCTTCGTGATTCTCGACGAGGTCGGGCGCGGCACCTCGACCTATGACGGGCTGGCGCTCGCCTGGGCGGTGGTCGAGGCGGTGCACGGGAGCAATCGCTGCCGCTGCCTGTTCGCGACGCATTACCACGAGCTCGCGCATCTCGCCGAGAGCTGCGACGCGCTGTCGCTGCACCATGTCCGCGCGCGCGAATGGAAGGGCGATCTCGTCCTGCTCCACGAGCTCGCCGAAGGGCCCGCCGACCGCAGCTACGGGCTCGCCGTGGCGCGGCTCGCGGGGGTTCCGAAACAGGTCGTCGCACGCGCCAAATCGGTGCTCGACCGCCTCGAGAAGGGGCGGCGGGAAACCGGTGGCCTAGCCGCCGGGCTCGGCGATCTGCCACTGTTCGCCGCGGCGAGCGAGGCCGAGGACGAGCAGTGCGACACCTTGCGGCAGAAGCTCGAAGAACTCGACGTCGACGCGCTCAGCCCGCGCGAGGCGCTCGACAGGCTGTACGAACTCAAGCGCGAGGCCGGGTCTACCGAACCTTAACCCTCTGCCGTTACTGTGGTGCGCATGTATCGCTACGTGTTCGCCAATCGCTGGATCGCGCTGCTGTTCGTCGCCGTCATGGCGGCCGGGGCGGCGAGCCTCGTCGGCACCGAAGACAGCGAGGGCGTGATCGACCAGGCGACCCAGCAGATCACCCAGCAGCGCGACGATTTCGAGCGGGTTGCGGAGGATCTGGCCACGCCGGACGAACCCTCACGCCGGGTAGAGCAGGAGCCGAAGGGTTTCCTCGACGATTCGGACCTGGTCGACGATGCCGAGGGCCTCGACGTGTCTGGCTTCGATCCTACGCCCGATCCGGGCAACATCATGGACCCGCAGCCCGACCACGACCCCGCCCCGACTATGAACGACAGCGGCGATCCGGTGATCTTCGGGCCGGCCGATATCGACCTTCCCCCGCCCCCGGGCGCGATTCCCGACGAGGGCGTCGTCGAATAGCTTCGCTGAAGCCGGTGCCGCAATCCGCAAGTGCCTGAAACATCGGCACATGCTTGTAGCTTCGTGCAAACCGGCTATTCTGGCGCGATGGCGCAGGACGATCCGGAATCGGACGAGGACGACAAGAACACGGTCTGGGCCGAAAACCGGACCGATTGGGCCGAGGATCGCACGGTGCTCGCGGTCGAGCGCACCTTCGCCGGCTGGATGCGAACCGCGTTCGCGGCGATCGGCATCGGGCTGGGTTTCAAGGCGCTGTTCGGCGCGTTCGACCCACCCTGGCTCGCCAAGGCGATCGCCACGATGTTCATCGCCTTCGGCGCGATTTTCGCGATCGGGGCCGAACAGCGCGCCTGCCGGGCGTTCGCGCGCCTGCATGCGCACAAGGTGGACACGCCCGACACGCCGAAAATCCGCTGGATCGCCTGGTCGGTGGCGGCCGGCGCGGCGGTGCTGATCGTCGGGTTGTGGGTGCTCGCCGAGGGCGAGCTGGCAGGCTGAGCCCGGAGCCCGGGGTTACCGACCCGGGCCGGCGCTAGCGCGCGTCGTCCTGCGGCTTGTGGCCCTTGCCGTATTTGCCGGTGTTATCGTCGTGATTGGGCTCGCCGCGATAGGCATCCATATCGACCCGGCCCGAGCTTTCCATGTCGCGCATATGGTCGACGGTATCCTGGGTCGAATCGCCCGGCAGGCCCGAATCGCCTACCTTCTTGCTCTCGGTCGGACTGGTCGTTGCCGAATCCGGCTTCTGCGCCTGTTCGGCGACCTGCTGCGCCTGACTGCGCTCGTCGTCCTGCTCGTCGTTATGCGTTTCGGGGGCGAGGGTGTTGTCGGGCTTGCTCATCGGGGTTCTCCTTTGCCGGAATAACGGCGGGGAGAGGGGGAGTGTTCCGGTGAAGGTTGTTTTCCGGCGGTGACGAGGCCTGTCGCTTGGCGGCAGACATCGGCCCGCCAGAAGCGGCACCGGCCCACTCCCCCACCCGGCCACCCATAGGATACTATGGTCGGGGTGGCCGGGTGGGGGAGTGGGCCGGTGCCGCAAGGGCCGGACGGAGGTCCGGCCCGCACGTAACAAACAACTCCGGGTGGGGGCGCGGGATGGAACAGCCCCCGGCGGTCAGACACTTGCCAAGGAGTGACAAGCGTCGTCACCGCCGGAGAATCAACGCGTCGCCACCGGCACCTCGCCCGAATAGTCGTAGAAACCCTTGCCCGTCTTGCGCCCGAGCCAGCCGGCCTCGACATATTTCACCAGCAGCGGCGCGGGCCGGTACTTGGTGTCGCGGGTGGTCTTGTAGAGCACGCGGATGATGTCGAGGCAGGTGTCGAGCCCGACGAAATCGGCCAGTTCGAGCGGCCCCATCGGGTGGTTGAGCCCCAGCCGCGCGCCCTTGTCGATATCCTCGATGCCCGCGGTGCCCTGCCCGAGCACGAACACCGCCTCGTTGATCATCGGCAGCAGGATGCGGTTGACGACGAAGCCCGGCTCGTCCTGGCTCAGCACCACTTCCTTGCCCAAGGCCTCGGCGAAGGCGACCGTTCGCTGGGTGGTCTCGTCGGACGTGGCGAGGCCGGGGATCACCTCGATCAGCTTCATCACCGGGACGGGATTGAAGAAATGCAGCCCGATGAAGCGTTCGGGATCGGGCGAGTAGTTCGCCATCCGCGTGATCGGGATCGAGCTGGTGTTCGACGCCATCACCGCGCCCTGCGACAGGACCTTGCCCGCCTTTTCGAAGATCGCCTGCTTGATCTCTTCCCGCTCGGTAGCGGCCTCGATGATCAGGTCGGCCTCGACCATCGGCGCGTAGTCGGCGACCGGCGCGATCCGCGCGAGCGCCGCCTCGGCGTCGGCGATTTCGAGCTTGCCCTTGCCGACCAGCCGGCCGAGCGACGCGTCGATCCCGGCGCGCGCCTGCTCGGCCACGCTCAGTTCGACATCGGACAGCACCACATCGATCCCGTGCTGGGCGACCACCTGGGCGATGCCCGAACCCATCTGGCCGGCACCGATTACCGCGACTTTTTGCATTGCACAAACCCTTCGCACTTGCAGCAAAGTGCGCCTGTTAGCGCGGGAATGGCGATCTGGCTAGGGGACCGGTCGCGCTCCCACATCGAGTCCTTGTTGGGTGCGCTCATGACCTCCGTCATGAGCTTGCGGTACCGGCCCACCCCCCCCGCCGGGGTTTGTTTGCTGGCGGTGATGCAGCCTGTCGCTTGGCGGCAAGTGTCGGACCGCCAGTAGCGGCACCGGCCCGCTCCCCCTCCCGGAGTCTTTGCTGGGTGCGCTCATGACCTCCGTCATGAGCTTGCGGCACCGGCCCGCTCCCCCACCCTTCCACCCCGACAATAGTATCCTAAGGGTGGAAGGGTGGGGGAGCGGGCCGGTGCCGCTTCTGGCGGTCCGACGATTGCCACGCCGTGACAGGTCGCCTCACCGCCGGAAAACAAAACTTCACGCCTGATCAGCGATTCTCGCCCGGGGTCCAGGTCACGTCTGCCGCGCCGTTGTCGTTGAGCACGCGCGCGAGCACGAACAGATAGTCCGACAACCGGTTGAGATAGGCGCTCGCTGCCGGGTTGACCGGCTCGCTTTCAGCCAGCGCGGTCGTGCTGCGCTCGGCGCGCCGGACCGATGCGCGCGCGAGATGGACCCGCGCCGCGCCCTCGCTGCCGCCGGGCAGAACGAAGCTGGTCAGCGGTTCGAGATTTTCGTTGGCGCGGTCGATCGCCTGTTCGAGCCAGTCGACCTGCGCCTGGACGATCCGCAGGACCATCTCGGACGGCTCGAAATCCTCGCCTCCCACTTTTCCAAGGGGAGTAGCCAGGTCGGCGCCGAGGTCGAACAGGTCGTTCTGGATCCGCGTCAGCGCCTCGCCGCGATCGGTCCCGCGCAGCTCGACCGCGGCGAAGCCGATCGCGCTGTTGGCCTCGTCGACCGCACCGATCGCTTCGATCCGCGCGGCGTGCTTGGGCGCGCGCGAACCGTCGACCAGCCCGGTCGAACCGTCGTCGCCGGTGCGGGTGTAGATCTTGTTGAGCTTGACCATGGGTCGTCCGCCGCCCGCTCCGCGCTCAGCTCGTCGCGGCGAGCAGCACCACCACCACGAGCACCGCCAGCGCCTGCCACTTGATGCGCGCGAACATCATCTTGTTCTGCATCAGCTGCATCTCGGTCGCCTTGCCGGTGTCCTCGTTTTCGAGGTCGAGCTTGGTGCTTTGCAGGAACGCGACGATGCCGCGCACCAGCGAGTAGACGACCATGGCCATGATCGCGACGAGGGCAATGATGAGGACTGTCTGCATGGCGCCAATCTAGGCATCGCCCAGCGAAATGTCAGCCGGAAAACGGTGCAATCGCAATTGCTCCGCAAGCAACACGCCGTCCTCCCCTGCTCTACGCCGGTCGGCCAGCCCAAAGCCCTGGGACGCCGAGCCGCGGCGCTTGGCGAGCTTTCTCCCATCCGCATCGAGCAACAGCGGATGGTGGTGCCAGCGCGGCACCGGCAGGCCGAGCAGCGCCTGCAGCAGCCGGTGGACATGCGTCGCGGCGAACAGGTCGCGCCCGCGCGTGACCAGCGTCACCCCGTCCGCAGCATCGTCGAGCGTGGCCGCGAGGTGGTAGCTGGCCGGCGTCGCGGCATCCTTGCGCACCAGCACCACGTCGCCGAGCGCCAGCGGATCGGCGCGTTGCACGCCCTGCAGCGCGTCCGCCCATTCGAGCGGCCCCGCCCGTGCCAGCGCCCGCTCCACGTCGAGCCGCCACGCGACGGGCTGCGAGGTGTCGATCTCCCGGCGCTTGCACGTGCCGGGATAGAGCGGCCCCTCGGGCCCGGTCTCGGTCGCGGCGGCGGCGATCTCGCTGCGGGTGCAGGTGCAGGGGTAGAGCAGGTCCATCGCCTGCAACCGCCCGGCCGCCTCGCGATAGTGCTCGATCCGCGCCGATTGCGGCGCCACCTCGTCCCATTCGAGCCCGAGCCATGCCAGGTCCTCGCGGAACTCGTCCGCCAGTTCCGGCCGCGAGCGCGCGCCGTCGATGTCCTCGATCCGCAGCACGAATTTGCCGCCCGCCTCGCGCGCCAGGTCGTGCGCGACAATCGCCGAAAAGGCGTGGCCGAGATGCAGCGAGCCGTTGGGGCTGGGGGCGAAACGGGTGACGATCACGATGTTGCTCGAATGCCCCTTGGGGAAATCCTTGTGGAAAGCCTGTCTGTAACAGTCTTGACGCTTTGATGCGCAAGTGCATTTTCAGCGCATCAGGGAGGAGCCGCGAAGTGTTCAGGGCGGAACTGATCGAACGTGCGGCGCGGTTCAGGAGCGCCGAGGAGGATCCGACACGCAATCTGTCGTCCTGTCCCTCGCTGGTGCTCAACGCGGATTACACCCCGCTATCCTACTACCCGCTCAGCCTGTGGCCGTGGCAGACCGCGATCAAGGCGATCTTCCTCGACCGCGTGGACGTGATCGAAAGCTACGACAAGCACGTCCACTCGCCCTCGCTCGATATGAAGATCCCGAGCGTGATCGCGTTGAAGCAATATGTGAAGCCGAGCGAATTTCCCGCCTTCACCCGCTTCAACCTGTTCCTGCGCGACCGTTTCGCGTGCCAGTATTGCGGCAGCGAGCAGCACCTGACCTTCGACCACGTCGTGCCGCGCCGGCTCGGCGGCAAGACGACGTGGGAGAACATCGCCACCGCCTGCGCCCCGTGCAACATGAAGAAGGGCGGGCGCACGCCGAAGCAGGCGCATATGCAGCTGCATTGCGAACCGATCCGCCCGACCCACTGGCAGTTGCAGCAGCACGGCAAGCAGTTCCCGCCGAACTACCTCCACGAGACGTGGCGCGACTGGCTCTACTGGGATATCGAACTGGAGGAGTGAGCGCCTCCTCACCGTCATGCTGAACTTGTTTCAGCATCCATCCTTCAGTCTGCGTCCTTCGCCCAAAAAGGCGAGATGGACCCTGAAACAAGTTCAGGGTGACGAAAGCTACGTCACCGCCGCTCGTTCGCGGAATTCTTCCCGCTGCCACTCGCCGCTTTCGAACACCTCGGCCAGGTGCCGCGCCGCCTCGGCCATGTCGGCGAAGCGCAGATAGGCGGGCGCGAAGCCGAGGCGCAGGATATCGGGGTCGCGGAAATCGCCGATCACGCCGCGCGCGATCAGGGCCTGGCAGATGGCGTAGGCTTCCGGGTGGCGGAAGGAGAGCTGGCTGCCGCGCTCGTCCGAGCGCGGCGGGCTGACGAGGTCGAGATCGATCCCGCATCCGGCGAGGCACTTGAGGAAGAATTCGGACAGCGCCTGCGACTTGGCGTAGAGGCGGTCGACGCCGATCTCGGCCAGCAGTTCGACGCCCACCTCCAGCGCGGCGAGGCCGAGGATCGGCGGGGTGCCGCAGAGCAGCCGGTCGATGCCCGCAGCGGCCTCGTAATCGTCGGCGAAGGCGAACGGGGCGGCGTGGCCCATCCAGCCGGTCAGCGGCTGCCGCACGGCGTCGTGATGCCGCTTCGCGACGAAGGCCCAGGCCGGCGCGCCGGGGCCGCCGTTCAAATACTTGTAGCCGCAGCCGACCGCGAAATCCGCTTCACAATCGTTCAGGTACACCGGCAGTGCGCCACCCGAATGCGACAGGTCCCACAGCACCAGCGCGCCCGCCCCATGCGCAGCGCGGGTCAGCGCCGCCATGTCGTGGGTCGCGCCGGTCTTGTAGTGGACATGCGTCAGCATCAGCAGCGCGACATCCTCGCCGAGCGCCTCGGCCAGCTGCTCGCGCTCCGCCAGCCGGCGCTCGGCCAGCCCCTGCCGTTCGAGCCCTTCGATCATGTAGAGATCGGTCGGGAAATTGCCCGGCTCGCTGAGGATCGTCTTCCTGCCCGGCCGCATCTGCAGCGCCGCAGCGATCAGCTTGAACAGGTTCACGCTGGTGCTGTCGCAGGCGATCACCTCGTCCGGTTCGGCCCCGATCAGCGGGGCGATCTTCGCACCGACGCGCTGCGGCAGCGATATCCAGTCGTTGCTATTCCAGCTGCGGATCAGGTCCCCGCCCCACTCGTCGCGCACGACCCGCTCGAGCCGCGCGGGCGTCGATTTCGGCAGGCAGCCGAGCGAATTGCCGTCGAGATAAATGATGCCTTCGGGCAGCTCGAAACGCGCGCGATATTCCGCCAGCGGATCGGCGGCATCGAGTTCGCGCGCCTCGTCGAGCAGGCTCACAACGCCGTCCGCACGCTCAGCAGTTCGGGGAAGAAGGCCTGTTTCAGCACCCCCGCGAGATAGGGCACGCCGGGGGTCCCGCCGGTGCCCTTCTTGAAGCCGATGATGCGTTCGACGGTCTTGAGATGCCCGAACCGCCAGCGCTGGAAATGGTATTCGAGATCGACCAGCTTTTCAGCCAGTTCGTAGAGGTCCCAGTGCTTGTTCGGATGGCGATAGATTTCCGCCCATGCCGCCTCGACCGCTTCGGAATGTTCCCACGGGCTGCCGTGATCGCGTTCGAGCACATCCGCCGGAATATCGAAGCCGCGCCGCGACAGCAGGTGGATCGTCTCGGCATAGATGCTCCTGCGCGCCATTTCCTCGCGCAACTCTTCGGCCACGTCGGGCACCGCCTCGTGCATGGTGATCATGTCCGGATTGCGCCCGCCGAGGAGGAATTCCATCATCCGGTACTGCGCGCTCTGGAACCCGCTCGAATTGCCCAGATGCGGACGCACGGTCGAATAGTCGTGCGGGGTCATCGTGCTGAGCACGTCCCAGCTCTGGATCAGCTGGCCCTGCGCGCGCGCGACGCGGGCGAGCATCTTGAAGGCGGGGCGCAGATCGTCGGCGACGATCCGTTCGCGCGCTTCGCCCAATTCGTGCAGGCACAGCTTGAGCCACAGCTCGCTCGCCTGGTGGACGACGATGAACAGCATCTCGTCATGCGCGCCCGAGACCGGATGCTGCGCCGACAGGATCCGCTCGAGGTCTAGATAGGAGGAGTAGGTAACGTCCTGCGTCATGGGCCGGAGCCTTAGCGCGCGACGGTCTCGATTGAAACTAATTGGTATTTGTTGCGTGCGGGCCGCACGTCCGTGCGTCCCTTGCGGCGAATTTTTGTTGGGTGCGCTCATGACGTCCGTCATGAGCTTGCGGCACCAGCCCACTCCCCCACCCTTCCACCCCGACTTTAGTATCCTAAGGGTGGAAGGGTGGGGGAGTGGGCTGGTGCCGCACCCGGCGGTCCGACGATTGCCACCGAGCGACAAGTCAAGTCACCGCCGGAAAATCAAATCCCTCACTCCCCGAACTACCCCTCGATCACCCGCGACGAGGGATGGTGCTTGTCGAGATGCTTCTTGACGATCCGCAGGTTGCGCGTGTTCGAGCGGAACAGGAAGTCCGCCGCGTCGCCCACCACCGGGACCGCGCCGAGCAACGCGTCGAAGCCGACATTGCCCGCCATGCGCCAGATCTTCCATTTCGGCAGACCGAGATTCTTCGCTTCCCACACGATATACGCGCCCATCGCGGTGGTGACGATATCGCCCAGCACCGGCACCAGTCCGACGATCGAATCGAGCCCGACGGGATAGTTCACGCCGGGAATGGTGAAGCTGCGCTCGAGCAGCTGCTCCATCGCCTCGATCCGCTTGCGGATCGAGACCGGATCGGTCCCGGTCGGCAGTTCGAAGCCCATCGGCTGCGGGCGCTCGGGCTGGGTCATGGCGGTTCTCCGTATCGATCGAATGGGCCATGCTAGACCCGGTTCGGGCAAAGTCGAAACGAATACGAGAGTCTTTTGTTGCGTGCGGGAAGCACCTCCGTGCTTCCCTTGGCTGTTCCGTCCCACTCCCCCACCCGGCCACCCCGACCATAGTAACCTATGGGTGGCCGGGTGGGGGAGTGGGACGGAACAGCCCCGGCGGTCAGATGACTGCCAAATAGCGACAGGTTTCCAGCCGCCGGAAAATAGAGTCGGAGTGGGCCGGTGCCGCAAGGGCCAGACGGAGGTCTGGCCCGCACGCAACAAGGACTCCCACCGCCGGAAATCTTAAATCCCGCGCTGCGCCAGCGGGAACAAGGGATGCACGCTCCAGCGGTTCTCCTCGAAGCCGGTCACCCCGCCGCGCACCAGCGACCAGCGGATCGGCGCGCCGAGCGGGATGTAGACATTGGCATCGGTCAGCGCGCGCTCGGCTTCGGCCAGCAGCGCTGCCTTGCGCGCGGGATCGGCCACCGACAGCGATTGCCGCACCAGTTCGTCCGCCTCCTCCGAACAGGGCCCCTGCGCCAGCAGGCAATGGAACTGGTTGAGATACCAGCGCGCGCCGGCATAGCGCGCGAGCCGGTCCTTGAGCGCGAGATCGGACGTGCGCAGCCGGTCGCTGCGCCGGGCAGCGATGCCCGCTGCGGCAAGCCCGAGCGCGATGCGCGAGAACAGCCGGTCGGATCCCGGTCCCGGCGGCAGGTGGATATTCAGCACCAGGTCCTCGCCCGTCGCACGCTCCCAATCGGCGACCCGGCCCGCGGCGATCGCCTGACGCTGCTCGATCGTCATGTCCTGCCAGCGTTCGCCGACCGCGCCGGCATCGTCGGGCAGGCCGGGCGCGACGATGCGCGTGGTCTGCGCCCACCCGCCGACATTGAACGGCTGCATCAGCGTCGAGCGGTCGATAGCCATCGCCACCGCCTCGCGATTGGCGACGCTGGCAAGGAAGCCGTCCTCGTTGCGCACTTCGAGCCCGAACAGTCCGAGCGCGGCGTCGAGCCGCACCGTTCCGCGCGAGAGCGCCCCGATATCCGCGAGCGGGAGGTCGGCGATCGTGCCGTTCAGCACCAGGTCGGCGCGGCCGGTTTCGAAAGCCTCGACCGCTTCGGCCGGCGGCAGCGCGCGGGCATGCAGCTCGCGGAATCCCTCGCGCCAGTTTTCGCTCTCGGGCAGGCCGCGGCGCGAGGGTGGCTCGGCGGTAAGCACGAGCGTTTCGCGATCGGCCGCCGCGGACAGCGGTCCGGTGCCTTCGCCGTCGCGCTCCAGCCCCATTTCCGGCTGCGCGAGCAGATGGAGAAAATCGGGCATCGGGCTCTTGAGGCGGATTTCGACCACGCGTCCGGTCATCGCCCGCACCTGCGCGACCTGCGCCAGGTCGAGCCCGAGCGAGGTGTCTGCGAGGCGCTCTATGGTCCGGCGCAACCGGTCGCGTACCTGCGGCCCGGTGATCGGCCCGCCGTCGCGCCACTCGCTATTGCGCAAGCGGAAGATATAGCTCGACCCCTCGTCGGCGACGATCCAGCGCTCGGCGATGGCGGGAACGATTTCGCCGTCCTCGCTCAGCGCGACCAGGCCCTCGCGCGTCGCGGCGCGCAGATGCTGCCCGGCAGGCGAGAGGCGCAGGCCGCCCTCCTGCAATTCGCCCGGCTCGCCGATGAAGGCGATGTCGAACACCGCATCGTCCTCCGACGCGCCGCAAGCGGCCGGAGCCAGCGCGGCGGCAAGCAATAGTGCGGTGAGCGGGCGGAATCTCATCGCGCGATCCCTAGACTCTGTTTCGGCAAAGCTGAAACGATAACGGCACCGGCCCGCTCCTCCACTCGGATTTTATGTTATCCGGCGGTGAGGCGACCTGTCGTGTCGTGGCAAGTGTCGGTCCGCCGGGGCTGTTCCATCCCACGCCCCCACCCGGCCACCCATAGGTTACTATCGTCGGGGTGGCCGGGTGGGGGCGTGGGATGGAACAGCAAGGGCCAGACGGAGGTCTGGCCCGCACGCAACAAAGATTCCGAGAGGAGGAGCGGGCCGGTGCCGCTTCGGCGAAGCCGAAAACGACTCCACCAGCACAAGCGGCGGCGGTCAGCTTCGATTGTATGGTGTGGCGGGTATGCCGCCGTCAGATCTTGCGCAGGCGCGAGGGATCGGTCTGGCCGCGCACGAGCGAAGCCGAGCGCACGAAGCGCGGCGTGCTCAAATCGCCCGAAGCGTTGACGCTGGCGCGCGGCAGTTTGGGATCGATTTCCTCGACGAAGGCGATGCCGCAGCGATTGTCCTGCACCCAGGCGACCGTCCCGCGGACCCAGCCTATATTGCGCAGGTCGACTTCCACCCGCGTCCCGCGTTCGACCTTGAGATCGCCCTCGGCCATCATGCCGCCCGCCGACAGGTTGCGCACCTTGACCCTGTGCTCGTCCATGCCGTCATCCACGCGGATGGCGGCGAGAAGAAACAGGCTGTCGCGCGCGATGTTCCTGGTGTCGACCGCAGACATGCCGGTGATGATCCCCTTCGAAAGCTACAGATCCTACGCACGGCACGACGCTTGTGCGCCGCAGCCGCGTTCCGTTTAACCCGATAATGGCTAAAGAAAGTTTAAGTATGCGTGCCCGATCGCATCGGGACGTCAGTCGTCGCGCGAGATTTTCTCGCGCCTCTCGTGCGCTTCCTGCGCTTCGACCGTCATCGTCGCGACCGGGCGGGCGATCAGGCGCCTGAGGCCAATCGGATCGCCGGTCACCTCGCAATAGCCGTATTCGCCCGCATCGATGCGGCGCAGCGCGGAATCGATCTTGGCGATCAGCTTGCGCTGCCGGTCGCGCGTCCTGAGTTCGATGCCCCAGTCGGTTTCGCTCGAAGCGCGGTCGGTCAGGTCGGGTTCGCGGATCGGCCCGTCCTGCAGCGACTGCAGCGTGAGGTCGGCGGCGTCGTGGATCGACTTCTTCCATTCGAGCAGCAGCATCCGGAAATAATCGAGCTGCTTGGCGCTCATATACTCTTCGTCGTCGCCGGGGACGTAGTCCGGCTCGAAGGATTTCTTCGCTTTTTCAAGGACCTTCTGGTCCTTGCTGGCAGCGGCGGTCATACAGTCCTCTCAGCCCGAATGCGATACGGCAGGCGCCCCGATCCTGCAGCTTCGGACTTTTCCGACAGCTCCGGCGACCCGCTGGGCGCGCCTATAGTCGGCACTAGGAACAGGCACAAGGCGCAATCCGGCACCGGTCCCGATTTGCCGTCCACCGCGACTGAAAACATGGGCGAACGAAATTTTTCGGCGCCGCATTAACCATTTGTTGACCATAAGCCGCTGAACTCCCTCTCATCGGCGGAAGGGAACCGCCGCGACATCGGGGGACATGGAAATGAAGCTCACTCCTATCGAAGGCGCCACCGCCACACCGGCCGATACCGGCGAAGCCGACATGCTGGTGGCGAATTGCCTCGCCGCCGCCGCCCAGGGCGAGACGAGCGCCTATTACGATCTCGGCATCGCCTTTTCGACCGGCAGCCACGGCGCGCCGTGCGACCTGATCGAGGCGCACAAATGGTTCAATCTCGCCGCGGTCGCGGGTCACGAGGAAGCCGCCTGGTGCCGCGCCGACATCTCCGACGAGATGACCGCGCGCGAAATCGCCGAAGCGCAACGCCGCGCGCGCGAATGGCTGGCGCGCGACGAGCGCAAGGTGGCGTAACCCGTCATTCCCCCCTTCGGCTGGCTGGCAAGCCAGCCGCTCTGGATAAACTGCCATTCGGGCAAGCGGGAATCTCAGGCAAATCCATTTCTAGGCTGAGAAAGGTCCTGACTTTCGTCAGGATGACGATTTTTTGAACGGCATCCGTTCGGCCAGATAACCTTGGTCGACCGACACGCCGGCGCGCTCGCGTTCGAGGAACTCGGACACCGCCGCGCGGAAGCCCGGATCGGCGATCCAGTGCGCCGACCATGTCCGGACCGGCTCGTAGCCGCGCGCGAGCTTGTGCCCGCCCTGCGCCCCGGCCTCGACCCGCTGCAGGCCGAGTTCGGTCGCCGCGTCGATCGCCTGGTAATAGCACAGCTCGAAATGCAGGAAGCGCACGTCGCGCGTGCAGCCCCAATAGCGTCCGTAGAGCGCTTCGGTGCCGATGAAATTGAGCGCCCCCGCGATCGGCTCGCCCTCGGCGAAGGCGAGCACCAGCAGCAGTTTCTCCCCCATCCGCTCCGCGAACAGGTCGAACGCCGCGCGGGTCAGATAGGGCGTGCCCCATTTGCGCGCGCCGGTATCCTGGTAGAACAGCCAGAACGCATCCCAGTGCTCGGGCGCGATCTCCGCGCCGCGCAACCGGCGGATCTCGACCGCACCCTGCGCCGCGGCGCGCTCCTTGCGGATCGCCCTGCGCTTGCGCGAGGCGAGCGAGGCGAGGAAGTCGTCGAAATCGCCGTATCCGCGATTGCTCCAGTGGAACTGGATATCGCTGCGCGGCAGCCAGCCGGCCTGCTCGAACAGCGGCAACTGCCCGTCGGCGATGAAAGTGGCATGGGCGGAGGAAAACCCGTTGCCGTGGCACACCTGCTCGGCGGCGTGCAGTAGCCCGGCGGCGTAGCGCTCGTCCGACAGCAGCAGCCGCGGGCCGGTTGCCGGGGTGAACGGCACCGAGACCTGCAGCTTGGGATAGTAGCGCCCGCCCGCACGCTCGTAGGCGTCGGCCCAGGCATGGTCGAACACGTATTCGCCCTGGCTGTGACCCTTGGCATAGGCAGGCATCGCGGCGAGCAACGCGCCGTCCGCATCCTCGATCACGATCGGCGCGGGCTGCCAGCCGGTGCCGGGGCCTACACTGCCCGAATCCTCCAGCGCGGTGAGGAAGGCGTGCGACACGAACGGGTTGTCGCTGCCCGCCAGCCGATCCCATTCCGCGGCGTCGATTTCGCCGACCGAGCCGGCGAGCCGGGCCGTCAGAGAACCGCTCTCATCCGTCCCGTTCATGTCGAGCGCAGTCGAGACACGCGGCCCCCGGTGTCTCGACTGCGCTCGACACGAACGGAGGTGGGTACGATCAGGATAGCCCCTCCCCCTCGGCGATCGGCGCGTCGGCGTGTTCGGCGGCGCGCTCGCGCAATTCGGGGCTGCGCACGGTCCAGCTCAGCACCGGCAGGCCGCGCCTGCGCTGCGCGGCGGCGAAGCGGCTCGGCAGGTCGCGGATATCGCAGGCGAGGAAATCGGGCCGCGCATGGCGCAGCGCCGCGTGGCGCTCCCACGCACCCTTGAAGCCCTTTTTGCCCTCTTCGCTCACCACCAGCCCGCGCAATGTGCGCGGCGACTGGCGCGCGAACCAGCGCGGGATCCGCGGATCGAAGCTCATCACCGCGTGGAGCCCGGTATAGCCTTCGAGCGCGCGCCGCACCGCGAGGCAGACCGGCCCGACGCGTTTCTCGCGCTTCGACTTGATCTCGATCAGCAGCGGCACTCGGCCCGCGACCTGCTCGAGTACGGCATCAAGCGTCGCGATCCGATCCTCGCTATCGGTCAGCGCGATAGTTTCGAGTTCAGCGGCGCTGCGCGCGCCGACCGCGCCTTTCTCGCCGGTCAGCCGGTCGAGCTCCCAGTCGTGGAACACCATCGCACGCTTGTCCGCGCTGCGCTGGATATCGCATTCGATCCCGAGCCCGGCCTCGATCGCCAGCGCGAAAGCGGCGGGCGAATTCTCCACCGCGTCCGCGCCATGCAATCCGCGATGCGCGTAGCGCCACTGGCCGAGCCACGCGACGCGTTCGCGCGGCGGAGGCGCCGAAAGCCAGCCGTCAATCAGTCCCGACAGCAATGATCGCATCCACTTCGACCGCGGCACCCAGCGGCAGCGCCGATACACCGACCGCGGCGCGGGCATGGCGGCCGACTTCGCCGAACACGTCGAACATCAGCTCCGAAGCGCCGTTGGCGACCTTGGGCTGGTCGGTGAAATCCGCCGTCGAATTGACGAAGGCGCCAAGCTTGACCACGCGCTCGACCCGCTCGAGCGGGATCAGCGCGGCCTTCAATTGCGCGAGGATCATCAGCCCGCAAGCGCGCGCCGCAGCGATGCCGTCTTCGAGCGACACGTCTTCGCCCAGCCGCCCGGTCACCAGCTCGCCATCGACGAACGGTAGCTGGCCCGAGACATGCGCGAAGCCGCCCTGCACCACCACGGGCACGTAGCTCGCTACCGGGGCTGCGGCTTCGGGCAGCACGATGCCCAGCTTCTTCAGTCTCGCTTCGATGGTCATGCCTGTTCCTCCTCGTGCTGCAATTCGCCGAGCAGCCACGGCAGCGCCTCGCTCCACATGTCGATCCGCGCATGCGCATGCCCCTGGGCGTGCGCACAGTCGATATGCGGGGCGATCATCGGTTCGCCGCACAGGTGCAGGCGGCGGACATGCGGCACCGTCTCGGCCGCCGACAGGTGATGCTGCGGCAGGTCGTCGATGAAGATCGCGCGGCTGGGCGCATATTCGTCGAGAATGCCCGCCAGCGCCGGCCCTTTCGGGCCCTGGTTGGTGTAGACGCGCGCATGGATGCCGTGTTCGGCGAGCTGCCTGGCGCGGTTCTGCTGCCGTTCGTCGTTGAGATTGGTCAGGATTACCACGTCGGCGTGCTCGGCGAGCGTATTGATACCCCGCACCGCGCCCTCGATCGGGAGCTGGCGGTGCATCTCGCTGTCGAAGAACCCTCCGAGCAGCCGCCAGATGTCCTTCTCGCAGACCGGCTCGCCGTTCTCGGTCCAGCGCATCGCCTTGGCGAAATTGTTGCCTTCCATGCGGAAGGTGACGCCCTGGCTTTCGCCGAGCCAGTCGCGAAACGGCGCGACCATGTGCAGCAGCACCTCGTCGCAATCGGAGACCACCAGAGGGCGACTCACGACGACAGCTTCCGATGGGCTTCGACCAGCTGCTCGGGCGTACAGCCGAGCGCATCGGCGGCGAGCACGAGGTCGGGCTCGTGATTGACGAGGAATTCGAGCACCGCGGCGAGCGTCGCCGGTTCGGTCAAATGGTCGCGCAGCGTTGCGGCGTCGAGTCCGGTCAGCGAGAGCAGCCGCTCGCCGCGCTGCTCGTCCGCCAGCACCCAGCCGAGCGCGTTGAGCGCCAGCGTGTCGGGATCGCCCGAATGGTGTTCGCCTGCCCGGTGTTCAGGGGATTTGGTGTCGTGCGGAATTGTCAGCATCCTTCGCGGAACATAGAGCGGGCGGTGCGAATGTGAACCGCTCGAAGCTCGGGAAATGGCAGTGGCAAGCAAAATACTGGTTGTCGAGGACAACGATCTGAACCGGAAATTGTTCTGCGACGTGCTGCGCGCGAACGGCTTCGAGGTCGAGCCCGCCGCCGACGGCGAACTGGTGCTCAACGCCGCGCGCGCCTTCGCGCCCGACCTGGTGATCATGGATATCCAGCTGCCCAACGTCTCCGGCCTCGACCTGATCGCGGCGATCAAGCGCGACGCCGCCTTGCGCGATACGCCGGTGCTCGCGGTGACCGCCTATGCCGGCAAGGGCGACGAGGACCGCATCCGAGCGGCGGGCGCGGCGGATTATCTGGCGAAACCGGTCTCGATCGGGCCGTTCATGGCGGCGGTGAAGGGGTTGCTTTAGCTTTCCGGCGGTCTGGCTACCTGTCGCTGTCTGGCAGTCGTCGGACAACCGGGAGCGGCACCGGCCTACTCCCCCACCCGGCACGTTTTATGGCGTCTATTCGGGCATCGCTTCGCGCTGCCCTGCGCCCGGCACCAGCCCGCTCCTGGCGGTCCGATGCTTGCCAAGTTGCGACAGGCCGCGTCACCGCCAGCAAACAAACCCGGGTGGGGGCGTGGGATGGAACAGCAAGGTCAGGACGGAGGTCCTGACCGCACGCAACAAGGCCTCTTACCGCCGGAAAACAGAAGCGCCCTTCACCTAACTCTTCAGCCACTCGAGCGCGAACACCACCAGCGTCACCGAAAGCCCGAAAATGAAGATCCGGTAGGCGTAGCCGAGGAAGCGGTATTTGCGTTTCTGGAGCACCGTGCCGTTCTGGTAGATGTCGCGCGCCATGGTGCGGAACACGGTCTCGTCCTGCTCGAGCTCGCGCAGCAGGTCCACCGTCCACTCCTCCTCGTCGCGCCGCGCGAAATGGCCGAAGAACAGCTTGTTCGGCCTGGCCGCCGGGGCAGCACCCGACGAAGGAAGCACCGCGATCACCGCGCAGAGCGAGCTGAGGAACGAGAACAGCGCCAGCAGTGCGAGCGATACCGGCAACTCGCCGATCAGCGCGCGGCTTACCGAAAGCGAGAAGACGAGGAAGGTCGTCCCCATCAGGATCGAAGCCTTCTGGTCGGCCATCTGCGACAGCGTGAGCGTGTTGACCTGCGCGGTGCGCATCAGGTGGATCGCGTGCGGCGAATAGGTCGTGGTGGGCTCGTCGGCCGGTGTTTCAGTGTCGGACATCGCATGGCTCCTCTTGCCTGCGCGCATCGAAATGCGTGACTGCCACCTGTGGCAATGCTTGACAAGAAGGGCCGCGAGCCGCTTTGCCGCCGCATTGCCATGGCAGGCATCGCCCGCCGCAAGAGACAGACTGGATTTTCCATGGACCGTGCCGAAACCGACGCCAAGATCCGTTCGCTGATCGATCCCTTCAACAAGAAGGGCGTCGCGATCAGGGAGGACACCACCTTCGCCGGCGACCTCGAATTCGACAGCCTGACGGTGATGGATTTCGTCGCCGCGATCGAGGACGAGTTCGACATCATCATCAGCATGAACCAGCAGGCCGAGATCGAAAAGTACGGCCAGTTGGTCGATGCGGTCCACAAACAGGCCGCGGGGAACTGACCGGCATGAGCGAAGGCATCAGCCAGCCCGACCGGCCCGATCCGGTCGAGGGCGGGGACAAGGACCTGTTCTCCAAGTTCGACGATATCATCGCGATCCGCGAAGGCCTGCTCGCGAGCGGGCAGGAGGATCCGTTCAACCTGGTGATGGAGAAGGTGCTCTCTCCCACCCGCGCGATCTGCAACGGGCGCGACACGATCCTGCTCGGCACCTACAATTACATGGGCATGACCTTCGATCCCGAAGTGGTCGAGGCGGGCCAGCAGGCGCTGGCCGATTTCGGCAGCGGCACCACCGGCAGCCGCGTGCTCAACGGAACGTACCAGGGCCACAAGGAGTGCGAGGACGCGCTGCGCGAGTTCTACGGGATGGACCACGCGATGGTGTTCTCGACCGGCTACCAGGCCAATCTCGGGATCATCTCCACCATCGCGGGCAAGGGCGACTACGTCGTGCTCGATATCGATTCGCACGCCTCGATCTACGACGGCTGCGCGATGGGCAAGGCCGAGATCGTGCCGTTCCGCCACAACGATATCGACGCGATGGAAAAGCGCCTCAAGCGCATTCCGGAAGGCGCGGGCAGACTGGTCGTGCTCGAGGGCGTCTATTCGATGCTGGGCGATGTCGCGCCGCTCAAGGAGATGGTCCGGATCGCCAAGGAGAACGGCGCGATGGTGCTGGTCGACGAGGCGCATTCGATGGGCTTCATCGGCGAGCACGGCCGCGGCGTGGTCGAGGAGGCCGGGGTGATCGACGAGGTCGATTTCATCATCGGCACCTTCTCCAAGAGCGTCGGCACGGTCGGGGGCTTTTGCGTTTCGAACCATCCCAAGTTCGAAGTGATGCGGCTGGTATGCCGCCCCTACGTCTTCACCGCCAGCCTGCCGCCGAGCGTGGTCGCCACCGCGGCGACCTCGATCCGCAAACTGATGCACGGCTCGAACAAGCGCGCGCATTTGTGGGAGAATTCGAAGAACCTGCACAAGGGGCTCAGGGAGCTCGGCTTCGAACTCGGCACCGAGGAGCCGCAAAGTGCGATCATCGCGGTGATCATGCCCGACCTCGAAAAGGGCGCCGCGATGTGGGAGGCGCTGTTGAAGGAAGGCCTATACGTCAACCTCGCCCGCCCGCCGGCGACGCCCGCCAACATGACGCTGCTGCGCTGCTCGCTGTGTGCGGAGCACAGCGAGGAAGAGGTGCGCGACATCCTCGGCATGTTCGAGCGCGCGGGCAAGGCGGTCGGGATTATCTGACCTCAGCCGACCTCGCGCCGCACCGGCTTGATCGGCAGGCGCAGGTAGGAGACGCCGTTGGCCTCGGCGGGGGGAAAGCGCCCCGCGCGGATATTGACCTGGATCGAAGGCAGCAGCAGCCGCGGCACGGCGAGGCCCGCGTCGCGCGCCTCGCGCATGGCGACGAACGCGTCCTCGGTCACCCCGTCGTGGACATGGACGCTGTTCGCGCGCTGCTCGGCGACGGTGGTCTCCCACGCGTAGCTGTCGCGTCCGGGCGCCTTGTAGTCGTGGCACAGGAACAGCCGCGTGTCGGGCGGCAGTTCGAGCAGGCGGCGGATCGAGCGGTAGAGCTGGCGCGCGTCGCCGCCCGGGAAATCGGCGCGCGCGGTGCCGTAATCGGGCATAAACAGCGTGTCGCCGACGAAGGCCGCATCGCCGATCAGATAGGCGATATCGGCCGGGGTGTGTCCGGGCACGTGCATCACGCGCACGGTCAGCGCGCCGAGCGCGAATTCCTCGCCGTCTGCGAACAGCCGGTCGAAATCCGAACCGTCGACCGCGAGGTCGCCGGCGTCGAAGACCGGGCGGAAAATCTTCTGCACGTCGCGGATGTGCTCGCCGATACCGATCCGCGCGCCGGTTTCGGCCTTGATGAAGGGCGCGCCGGTCAGGTGGTCGGCATGCGCATGCGTTTCGAGCACCCATTCGACGGCGAGCCCTTCCTCGCGCGCGGCGGCGAGGATCGCCTCGGCCGAGCGGATATCGGCCTCTCCCGAGGCAAGGTCGAAATCGAGCACCGGATCGATCACCGCCGCCGCGCGCGTGGCGGGATCCGACACCAGATAGCTGACCGTATTGGTCGGCTCGTCGAAGAAGGCGCGGATTTCGGGCTGGGTCATAACGGGTCTCCTTGCGCTTGACATATATTAGCGAGTACTATATTAGCAAGTGCTAATTATGAAACACAAGATCGCTCCTCCGATGGATATGGCGACGTTCGAGCGGCATGCCGCCGAGGTCGCCGACCTGCTGTCCGCGCTCGGCAACCAGCGTCGGCTGATGGTGATGTGCAAGCTCGCCGAGCATGGCGAGATGCGCGTGTCCGATCTCGCGCTCGAGGTCGGCCTGTCGCAATCGGCACTGTCGCAGCATCTCGCCAAGCTGCGCGCGGCGGGGCTCGCGACCTTCCGCCGCGAGTCGCAGGCGCTGTGGTACCGGATCGCCGACCCGCGCGTCGAAACGCTGATGGCGACGCTCTACCAACTCTATTGCAAGGACTGACGCATGACGCTCCCCACGCTTCCTCCCGGCGAGGTCCGCGAACTCGTGTCGCGCGGCGCACGGCTGATCGACATCCGCGGCCGCGACGAATTCGCGCGCGCGCACGCGGCCGACTCCGAAAACCATCCGCTCGACACGCTCTCCGCGATCGGAGGCGAAGGGCCGGTCGTGTTCCTGTGCCGCTCGGGCATGCGCACCGGCGCCAACCAGGCCAGGCTGGCGCAATGCCATGACGGCGAGGCCTATTGCCTCGAGGGCGGGCTCGAGGCGTGGCGCAAGGCCGGTTATCCGGTCGAGGAGGACCGCTCGCAGCCGCTCGAGCTCATGCGGCAGGTGCAGATCGCCGCCGGGTCGCTGGTGCTGCTCGGAGTGCTGCTCGGCTTCGCCGTCTCGCCCGCGTGGTTCGGCCTGTCCGCCTTCGTCGGCGCGGGGCTGGCCTTCGCCGGGATCAGCGGCTGGTGCGGTATGGCGCAGCTGCTCGCGCTGATGCCGTGGAACAGGCCGGCGGCCGCCTGAGGCGCGGCGGCGGAGCGCATGCCATGGATCCCGGGACGACGGCGCTGCTCGCGATCCTCGCCGGCATGCTGGTCGGCTTCGCGCTGGGGCTGGTCGGCGGCGGCGGGTCGATCCTCGCCGTGCCGCTGCTCGCCTATCTCGTCGGCGTGGATTCGCCGCATATGGCGATCGGGACCGGCGCGATGGCGGTCGCGCTCAACGCCGCTGCGGGGCTTGCCGGTCACGCGCGCGCGGGCAATGTGCGCTGGCCGTGCGCGCTCGTCTTCTCGGTTGCCGGGGTCGCCGGCGCGGCGATCGGAGCGGAGGCGGGCAAGGCGTTCGACGGCGAGCGGCTGCTCGCGCTGTTCGGCGTGCTGATGATCGTCGTCGGGATCGCGATGATCCGCCGCCGCGCCGACCGGGCGCAAGACGATGTCCGCATGACGCGGGCGAATGCCCCGGCAATGCTCGTCCGGCTGGGGCCGATCGGTTTCGGGGTCGGCCTGCTGGCGGGCTTTTTCGGCATCGGCGGCGGGTTCCTGATCGTGCCCGGCCTGATCCTCGCGGTCGGCCTGCCGATCACCACCGCGATCGGCAGTTCGCTGGTCGCGGTCTTCGCGCTCGGGGCGACCACCGCCGCATCCTATTCGCTGTCGGGGCTGATCGACTGGCCGCTGATCCCGTGGCTTGCCGCCGGCGGCGTGCTCGGCTCGATCCTCGGCCGCAGGCTCCACCGCCGGCTCGGCGCGTGCAGGGACCTGCTGCAGCGCGGCTTCGGCGCGCTCGTCGTGGCGATCGGCGGCTGGGTCGCGCTGCAGGGGCTGTGAGTCAGACGGTCTCGGCCATCGTTGCGGCCTCCCCGACTACCGGATCGGCGCGCGTCTCGTCTTTTTCGGGGAAGATCGGCCACAGCAATTGCTGGCCGAGCGAAGCCGGGGCGAGGTTCTCCACCCCGTAGCTGCGCGGGTAGGTGCGCGTGATGCGCGCGGTGCCGAACAGTACGTCCCACAGGAACAGCAGGTTGCCGTAATTGCCCTTGTAGTGCGTGCCCGGATCGTCGGCGTGGCGGCCGTGATGCGCATGGTGCGTGGCCGGCGTCGAGATGGTCCGTTCGACCACCCACATGACCGGCGAGAGCCAGCCGATCCGGTACAGCGGACGGTCCCACGCGACGTCGGAATGCGCGCCGATGATAACCGCCATCTTCACCACGAGGTAGAAGGCGTAGACCCACCCGAGCCCCATGAACAGCAGGACCCCGGCAAACCAGAGGCCGGGCATAAGTGCATAATATATCACGTTATTCCTGTATACGAGCCGCACGCTCATATAGTGCGCATTGTGATGCGCCCGGTGGAGGTTGTAGAGCCAGGCGAAGGAATGGCTGGCGCGGTGCCACCAATATTGGGTCATGTCGTCGAGCACCAGGAACAGCGCGATCGCGGCGAATACGTTGAGGCCGGCCAGCGCGCCTTCCAGGCCGGGCGCGAGCGCGCCCATGATCGCGGCCGAAGCGAACACGATCGCCGGCTGTGTCACCGCGAGCAGCACGATCATGCTGACGCCCTCGACAATCCCGTCGTCGCGGGTCTGCTCGGGTTTGCGCAACAGGTTCGAGCGCCACAGTTCGAGCGCGGCGAAACCGAAATAGACGGCCAGGATGGCAATGGTCGATGGCGGCATGGGTCCTCTCCTTGTCGAGCGACCGGATAGCCGATAGGACGAGTGCGAAATGTCTGACATTTTACATTTACCGACACGGTCCTTCGGCGTGCCGATGCTGTTCTCCGCACTCGACACGCCGGTGCAGGAACGGCTGCGCACAGCCTCGCCGCTGCTCCGCTATTCCGACGGCCAGCTGGTCCAGCATCGCGGCGATCCGGCGGACGGGTTCTGGCTGGTCGAGGAGGGTTCGGTCGCCGCGGGTCAGTTCCTGCCCGACGGCGAGTTCCGCGCGCTGGCGCTGCTCGGCCCGGGCGATTCGCTCGGCGAGCTGGCGCTGTTCGCCGGGCGCCCGCGCGTGGTCGACGTGATCGCGCGCGGAAGCAGCAGGCTGCGGCTCATCCGCAGCACCGCGTTCGAAGCGGCGCTGGCGGACGACCCCGGCCAGATGCGCAAGCTGCTCGGCGCGATGTCGGCGCAGGTGCAGGAACTGCTCGACGTGATCGCGGGGATCCGCCGCGGAACGGCGACCGCGCGCGTCGCGGGCATGCTCGCCAACCTCGCCGGCGAACGCAACGCGCCGGCGAGAATCGCGATCACGCAGCAGGAACTCGGCGAGCTGCTCGGGCTGACGCGGGCGACGGTCAACGCCGCCCTGCGCGAACTCGAGCAGGGCGGACTGCTCAGCCGTAGCTACGGCCGTATCGCGGTCCCCGACCCCGCGCGGCTGGCGCTCGCCGCGCACGCCTAACGGGCAGCGAACGCTCCGGGCGACGCGAATACGGGGGACAAGCTCGCGCAGGCTATCCTTGCGGAACTATTGCTGTTTACTGGCGCAGTATTTTGCCGCATCGAACAGATAAAGAGGGGAAGGGTCGCACCATGTCTTCGGTTTCGCATATTCCATTTCGTGTCCAGCCGGTCGCCGCCGCGGTCCTGGCCGGACTGCTGGCATCCTGCGGCGGGGGTGGCGGATCGCCGACGCCGACGCCGAGCCAGCCTGCCAATACGGCGCCGCAATTCACCTCGGGAACGACCGCCACGGTAGCCGAGAATTCGACCGGCACGGTCTACACCGCGACCGGCACCGATGCCGACGGCGATGCGCTGAGCTTTACGATTTCCGGCGGGGCTGACGCGACCGCCTTTACGCTCGCCGGCGGCGCGCTTTCCTTCGTATCATCGCCCAATTACGATCGCTTTGCCGATGCCGGCCGGAACAACGTCTACGAGGTGACGCTGCGCGTTGCGGACGGCCGCGGAGGTACCGCGACGCGCACGGTCAACGTCACGGTCACCAACGACCGCGAAGGGATTGCGGTCACCCGCGTCGCGACCGGCCTCGGCGACGCGGTCTCCTTCTCGCTGCTGTTCGGGAGCGTGTTCGCCGTCGCCGAGAGCGACGGGACGGTGTCGTATCTCGATGCGAACACCGGCGTGCGGACCCCCTTTGTCGATCTCGCGCTGCCGGCCGGCAGCAGCGTGCTCGACATTGCGAGCGATTCGATCGGCGGCGTGCCCTTGCCGCCGGTGGTAATGGTGCGCGAGCCGAACGCCATTTCGCTGCGCTCGGGCATCACCTCGGGTACGCCCACGAGGATAGAGCTTGCATCCGGGCCCCCGGGCGATGCGAAGGGCAAGCTGGTCCTTTCACGCCAGGTACCGGGGCTGGTTCATGCCGCGGTCGGCGATCCGGGTGGCGACCGGGCGCAGGGTTCGACCGGATACGGCAAGCTGTTCGAAGTGGTTCTCGGAGCGGGCGGTTCGGTCAACCAGGCGGGCAAGGGTATCCGCCAGCCCGGCGGGTGGGCGCTGCTCGGGAACGACCTTGTTTTCGCGGACCGGGGCGGAAGCCGCGAGCACGAACTCGATTTTTTCTTCGACAGCTCGACCGCTTCGGCCAATCTCGGATGGCCGTTCTTCGAGGGGACCGTGGAACTCCGGGCAGGTGCCCCGGCCGGGCTCGAGGCACCCGACTTCACCTACGCGTTCGGCGACGGCCCGTTGAGCGGGACCGGCGTGGTGATGGGCGCGCTCTATCAGGGGGTCATAGCGAGCCTGAACCAGCATATCGTCTTCGCCGACAGCAGCGGGAAGATCTGGTCGATCCGCTTCAACCTGCCGAGCGGCGGTTTCGAGAACCGGACCGCGGACTTCGCTCCCGACGCCGGGACGATAGACGAAATTCTCAAGATCGTCCTCGATCAGGGGGGGCGCGTCCATATCCTCGACGCCGATGGCGAACTGTTCCGCGTCGATCCGGCCTGAGCCGGGTCGTACTCAGCCGGCGCGAACCGCGGCCGCCGTTTCGCACCTGCCGGTTGTCTCTTCGTCGCTCGCGAACTGCGTGATCGCGACGATTCCGCCGACGACCAGCAGCACGAACACGGTGGTGACGGTGCCGAGATACTTGTCGATCACGCGCTTGATCGGTGCGCCGAACAGGCGGAACAGTACGCCCACCGTCATGAACATCAGTGCTCGGCCGGCGAGGCTGGCGAGCACGAACGGGAGCAGCGGCATTTCCATGAAGCCGGCGGTGATCGTGAGCAGCTTGAACGGCACCGGGGTCGCCGCGGCGATGATCACCGCCGAGATACCGTATTCGTTGAAGGTGCACTGCGCGACGGGGAAGCTCTCGGCCAGGCCGAGCACCCCGAGCATCCATACCCCCACCGTATCGTACAGCCCCCAGCCGATCGCATAGCCGAGCAGCGCACCCGCGACCGAGGCGAGCGTGCACACCGCGGCGAAGCGGATCGCCCTGGTCGGCTCTGCGAGACACATCAGCCCGAGCAGCGGGTGCGGCGGGATCGGGAAGAACGAGGATTCGACGAAGCTGAAGAACGCCAGCCACCAGATGGCGTGCGGGTGCGCAGCCTTGTCCATGGTCCATTCGTACAGGCCGCGCAGCGGTTTCATGATCATGGCGGCGAGCGGTCCTGTGCGGCTGAGTCCGACGGTTCTGCGGCGCTTACGGCACTCGGTTCGAACGCGCAATGATCGGATGAATAACCTATTTGGCACTTTTTTCTTGACATCGTGACGCTATCCGGTTAGAGAAGCGGAACATCGCGATGGACCGATTCGAAACGGGCGGACGCCGGCAGGGCGCTCCGCCCGTTCGCGTTTCGGCAACGCGCAGGACACGCCATTACAACGGGATCGCATCATGAGCGGACATTACCAGCCGCGCCTCGCTTGGGAGCCGGCATTTCTCGAAGCCTTCGCCAGGCTGAAGATATTCACCCGCGCCGCGCAGGAAGCCGGCGTGACGACCGGCGCGGTCTACGGCCTGCGCGAGCGAAACGAGAAGTTCGAGCGCGAATGCCGGCGTATCCTGCGCGAGACCGGCACATCGAAGCGCGCCCCCGCACCTTCGCAGTGGAAGCGCGTGTTTCTGGAAGCGCTGGCCGAAACCTCGAACGTTTCTGCATCGGCGGAGCAGGCCAATATCTCGCCGGGGCAAGTCTACCAGACGCGCCGCGCCGATACCGATTTTGCCGCGAAGTGGCAGGCCGCGCTGTGCGAAGGCTACGCCAATCTGGAAATGGAAGTGCTCGGCTATCTGCGCGATCCGAAGCCCGGGCGGAAGATGGATGTCGCCAACGCGCTGCGCCTGCTCACCGCGCACAGGGAAAGCTTCGCCAAGGAACAGGCCGTACGCCGCAATGTCAGCGCGGCCGAAGTGCGTGCCTCGATCGAGCGCAAGGTCCAGGCGCTGCGCGAGCAGGTAGCCGCCGAACGGGCGCGCGACGCGCGATGACCGGCAGGCAAACGCGAACGCAGTTGTTCGCCTCGCTCACACAGGCACGACGCAAGACCTTCGTCGCCGGGCTCGACCAGCGCGAAAAAAACGAGTGGCAGTTCGACTTCAAGAATTCGGTCCATCTCGGCCAATCCGAGCCCGAGGGCGACTGGCGCGTATGGCTCGTCATGGGCGGGCGCGGCTTCGGCAAGACGCGCGCGGGGGCGGAATGGGTTCGCTCGATCGCCGAGGGCGACGGCTTCGCGCGGATCGCTTTGGTCGGCGCTTCGCTGGGCGAGGCGCGCAGCGTGATGGTCGAAGGCGAGAGCGGGCTGATCGCCTGTTCCCCGCCCGATCGCGTGCCGCATTTCGAGCCCTCGCTGCACCGGCTGCGCTGGCCCAACGGCGCGCAGGCGTATCTCTATTCGGCCGCCGAGCCCGAAAGCCTGCGCGGGCCGCAGCACAGCCACGCCTGGTGCGACGAAATCGGCAAATGGCCGGCGGCGCACCAGCGCGCGACGCGCTGCTGGGACAATCTGACGCTCGGGCTCCGTCTCGGCAAGGACCAGCGGATCGTGGCGACCACCACCCCGCGGAGCACCGCGCTGGTGCGGCGGCTGGTCGAGAGCGACGGCACCGTCGTGACCGGCGGGCCGAGCAGGGACAATGCGGCGAACCTGCCGCCGAGCTTCCTCGTCGCGATGGAGCGCGAATACGGCCAGTCGCTGCTCGGGCGGCAGGAACTGGGCGGCGAACTGCTCGACGAGGTCGAAGGCGCGCTGTGGAGCCGCGCGCTGCTCGAACGGTGCCGTGAACGTGGCAACGACAGCGAACACAGCCGCGTGGTGATCGGCGTCGACCCGCCCGCCTCGTCCGATGGCGATGCCTGCGGGATCGTCGTCGCGGCGCTTGGCAAGGACGGGATCGGGCGCGTGCTCGCGGATGCTTCGATCGAGAAACCGACGCCCGAACGCTGGGCCCGCGCGGTCGCCGAAACCGCTGCCGTGTGGCAGGCCGACCGCGTGGTCGCCGAGGCCAACCAGGGCGGCGCGATGGTCGCCAGCGTGCTGCGCGCAGCGGATATTTCGTTGCCGCTCAAGCTGGTGCACGCGAGCCGCGGCAAGGTGGCACGCGCCGAACCCGTCGCTGCGCTCTACGAAGCGGGGCGGGTGCGGCATTGCGGGATGTTCGCGCAGCTCGAGGACCAGCTGTGCGGGCTGATGGCGGGCGGCGGCTACGAAGGACCAGGCCGAAGTCCGGACCAGGCCGATGCGCTGGTCTGGGCGCTGACCGAACTGATGCTGGGGCGGCAAATCCGCCCTCGAATATCCGCCCTCTAACCTCATCCCGAACTTGATCCGGGATCTCTCGCCAATTCGTACGACCCGGAACCACCAGATCCCGGATCAAGTCCGGGATGACGGAGATATTGCCATGTCCTTCTTCACCACGCTCGCTTCCGCCTTCAAGGGCGGGGGCGAACCGCGCGTGCCGCTCGCGCGCGGGTTCGTTTCGCCTTGGGCGGTTGCCTTCGAAAGCGCGCGCCGCCCGTTCGACTATCCCCGCGCGATCCGCGAGGGTTTCGTCGCCAATCCGGTCGCGCAGCGCGCGGTGCGGATCGTGGCCGAGGGAGTCGGCAGTGCGCCGCTCGCTCCGGCCGATCCGGCGCTCGCGGCGCTCGTTTCCGCCACCAGCGCGGGGCAGGCGCTGGTCGAGACCGTGGCGGCGCATCTGCTGCTCCACGGCAACGCCTATGTGCAAATTCTCAAGGACGGCGCCGGGCAGCCCGTCGAACTGTTCGCCTTGCGGCCCGAACGTGTTTCGGTGGTGCCGGGCGAGGATGGATGGCCGCGTGCCTACCGCTATCGGCTGTCGGACAAGACGCTCGAGATCGCGCTCGAGGACGAAGCGGGCTGGCCCGAGCTGATCCATATCCGCAGCTTTCACCCGGGCGACGACCATTACGGCGCGGGCAGCCTCGCCGCCGCCGAAGCGGCAATCGCGATCCACAACGCGGCCTCGGAATGGAACCGCTCGCTGCTCGAAAACGCCGCGCGGCCGAGCGGGGCGCTGGTCTACCAGGCCGGCGACGGTGCGGAGCTCGGTGCCGACCAGTACGAACGGCTCAAGTCCGAGCTGCTCTCCGCCTACCAGGGCGCGGGCAATGCCGGGCGGCCGATGCTGCTCGAGGGCGGGCTGAGCTGGCAGAGCATGGCGCTGACCCCGGCGGAAATGGATTTCGCCGCGCTCAAGGCCTCGGCCGCGCGCGATATCGCGCTCGCGTTCGGGGTCCCGCCGATGCTGCTCGGCCTGCCGGGCGACAACACCTATTCGAACTACCGCGAAGCCAACCGCGCTCTGTGGCGGCTGACGCTGCTGCCGCTGGCAGGCAAGATCCTCGCCGGGCTCGCCGAGGGGCTGGCGCCGTGGTTCGCCGATGCCGAACTGAGTGTCGATCCCGACCGCATTCCCGCGCTCAGCGAAGACCGCGAGCGGCTGTGGACGCAGGTGAGCGGGGCGGATTTCCTCAGCGGCGACGAGAAGCGCGCGCTGCTCGGCCTGGAACCCCAAGGAGACAAGGAATGAACCGCGAGGAAATGCTCGCGCGGCTGATCGCGCAGGCGGGCCACGAAGGCGGCGAGCTGGTGACGCTGCGCGCCATCGTCGAGGAGAGCTCGGAAGTCGGCGCCGCGCGCGCGCTCGCCAAGCTCGGCCTCGGCGACGACGGCGCGCAGGGCGATATCGACGAATTGCGCGAACTGCTCGGCGCGTGGCGCGATGCGAAGGCGAGCGCATGGAAAGCGGCGATCGAATGGGCGGTGCGCGGCGTGCTCGCGCTGCTGCTGATCGGCATCGCGGTGCGGCTCGGCTTCGGCGAGATGCTCGGGTGAGCGCGCTCGGCTCTTTCCGTTCGTATCGAGCGGAGGCCGCACTGCCCTGTGTCTCGACTTCGCTCGACACGAACGGAGGTGGGGCGTGAGGTTCGCCGGCTACGCGGCGCTGTTCGACCGCGCCGACGCCGCCCGCGACACGATCCGCCCCGGCGCCTTTGCGCGCACGCTGGCCGAATGCTCCGAACCGCTGCCGCTGTTCTGGCAGCACCGGCCCGAGCAGCGCATCGGCCGGATCGACCGCATCGGCGAGGACGAGCGCGGGCTGCGCGTGATTGCCGCGCTCGACAATCCGCACGGCCGCGCCGCCGCGCTGCTCCGCCGAGGCGCGGTGAGCGGCCTCAGCTTCGGCTTCCGCGCGCATGGCTATCGCCACACGCCCGACGGCCGCGTGCTCGAAGAGATCGAGCTGCTTGAAGTCAGCCTCGTCACACACCCGTTGCAGCACGCTGCGCGGGTGCATTTGGTCATGCCCTGAGTCCCCGCGAAGGCGGGGACCTCGTGCCGCGAGCGCTCCGCCAAATCTCCCGAGGTCCCCGCCTTCGCGGGGACTCACCCCCCAAGAAAGGCAAACTCCATGGATACCGACACCACAACCGCTCCCGAGACCGACCGGCTCGAGGAAAGCTTCGATATCGTCGCCCGCCAGGACCGGACCGAGGCCGATGTCGCCGCACTCCGCTCCGACGTCGACGAAGTGAAGGCCCGCGTCGACAGGATCGGCAAGGCCGCGCGGCCCGCTCTTTCGGGCGGCTCGGACAGCCCGGAAGTGAAAGGTTTCGTCGACGGCTATTTGCGCCGGGGCAGCACGGCGGAAGTCAAGTCGATCAGCGGCGCGACCCCGTCCGACGGCGGCTATGCCGTGCCGCAGGAGATCGACGCGGCGATCGCGCGCGAACTCGTCGAGATCAGCCCGATCCGCGCCATCGCGCAGGTCGTGCAGACCGGCAGCGCGGGCTATCGCAAGCTGGTCGCGACCGGCGGAGTTGCTTCGGGCTGGGTCGCCGAAACCGCCGGGCGACCCGAGACCGCCACGCCCGATTTCTCCGAGATCGCCCCGCCCACCGGCGAGCTCTACGCCAACCCGGCCGCGTCGCAGGCGATGCTCGACGATGCGGCGTTCGATCTCGAAGCGTGGCTCGCGAGCGAAATCGCGATGGAATTCGCCCGCGCGGAAGGCGCCGCGTTCGTTTCCGGCAACGGAACCAACCGGCCCGAAGGCTTCCTCGCCGCAGCCAATTCGACCGCCGAGGACGGTGCGCGCGCTTTCGGCACGCTGCAATATCTCGGCAGCGGCGATGCCGCGGGGCTCGGCACCACGGCGGAAATCACGCTGATCGACCTCGTCCACACGCTCAAGGCCGGCCACCGGCAGGGCGCGAACTTCGTGATGAATTCGGCGACGCTGGCCGAAATCCGCAAGCTCAGGACCGACGACGGCGCGTTCCTGTGGCAGCCCGGCCTGGTCGACGGCCAGCCCGACCGGCTGCTCGGCTACCCGGTGGTCGAGGCAGAAGACATGCCCGATATCGGTGCGGGCGAATACCCGATCGCGTTCGGCAATTTCCGCCACGGCTATCTGATCGCCGAACGCTCGGCGACGCAGATCCTGCGCGATCCTTTCACCAACAAGCCGTTCGTCCATTTCTACGCGACCAGGCGCGTGGGCGGGCAAGTGCTCGATTCGAACGCGATCAAGCTGCTGAAGATCGAAGCGTAGAGAATCCTCCCCATCGTCTCGCGATGGGGAGGGGGACCACCGAAGGTGGTGGAGGGGCTCTGGCGCCACCTTCGCCGCTTCGCCCCCGCCCCCACCTCCCCATCGCAAGACGATGGGGAGGATCCACGCGCCCATGCCGGTCCTCCCCTGCCGGCATGGGCGCACCCCTATTTGACCGGAGCACATCATGCGCCGAACCATTATCGCGCCGGCCGATCTCGCCGGGACCGCTCTCGACGAGCTGAAGGACTGGCTCGCGATCCGATCCGATGCCGAGGATACGCAGTTGTCCGCGCTGCTCGGCGCGGCGTGCGAGGCCTGCGAAGGCTTCACCGGCATCATGCCGCTCGCCCAGCAATGCGAGGAGATCCATCCCGCGCGGCGCGAGTGGACCAGGCTCGCCGCGCGCCCGGTGTCGGCGATCCTGTCGGTCGAAGGTATCCCCGCCGAAGGCGCGATCTTCCCCTTCGTGCCCGAAGCCTACGAGATCGATATCGATCCCGACGGAGCCGGAACGGTGCGCATTCTCCAGCAGGGCGCGGCGGGACGGATCCGGGTGCGGTTCCTTGCCGGGCTCGCGCCGGACTGGCCCGCGCTGCCCGAGGGCCTTCGCCACGGTGTGCTGCGGCTCGCCGCGCATCTCCATCGCACGCGCGATGCAGCGGACGGCACCGCCCCGCCCGCCGCGGTCACCGCGCTGTGGCGGCCATGGCGCAGGGTGCAAGTGGCATGATCGACGCGAAAGTCGCGGGCTCGCCGCAAGGCTTCGCCGCCGGTCTCGCCGCCAGGGCGCGCACGCTGGTCGAAGCGCATGCCGAATCCGCGCTGCGCGCCCGCCGTCGCGACCCGTGGCGCTGGCGCACGGCGCATCTGCTGTGGCCGCTTTTCTCGTAGAGGTTCTGACCCATGGAACACACCTTGCGCGCCGCGCTGATCGACTGGCTGCGCAGCGGCCCCGCCCCGCTCGATGCGCTCAATGCGGTCGAGGAGGAAGCGCCGCTGCGCACCGCCCCGCCCTGGCTCGGCCTGGTCGCCGGCGCGTCGGTCGACTGGAGCACCAAGACGCAGGCGGGCCGCGAAATCCGCCTTGCTCTCGAACTGCACACGCGCGGCGGCGAGGCCGACGGCGATGCCACCCTGGTGCGCGCGATCCATGCGCGGATCGAAGATCTGCCGCGGCTGCAGGACGGCTTCCACATCGCCTCGATTCGCTTCCTGCGCGCCCGCGCCGAACGCCGCGAGCGGAACACGCGCTCGACGCTGATCGAGTATCGGTTTCGGGTTTTGGAGGTTTGATTTTCTCTCGCGGCTATTCGCCCTTCGGGCGGCCTCCGAGGGGGCGGCGCATCAGCGCCGACGGGCGGTCGCCCTTGCGGTCCGCTGGTCGCGGACCGGACCATTCCAAGCCTCGCGAGATCGATCCGGTTCCTGGCCGCGGTAGCCAGAGCGCGACCGCGTGACGCCCGGTAGGGCGCCCCCTCGGAGGCGGTGAGCGAAGCGAACATCGCCGCGAGAGAAAAGACTCATTCACATCAGCCCCGCTCAACCTCAGGAGAACCGACCCATGACCGCCCAGAAAGGCTCCGCCTTCCTCTTGAAAATCGGCGACGGCGCGCAACCCGTCGCCTACGATACCGTCGCCGGCCTTCGGACGACGCAGTTGTCGATCAACGGCGATACCGTCGTCGTCACGCACAAGGAATCGGGTGGCTGGCGCGAGCTTCTGTCGGGTGCGGGAACACGCTCGGTGTCGGTTTCGGCGAGCGGCATTTTCCTCGGCAGCCAGGCCGAACAGGCGATGCGCGCGCACGCGCTTGCCGGAACGATCGACGATTACGAATTGTCGTTCGAGGACGGCGAGAAACTGCGCGGGCGTTTTCTCGTCCAGCGGCTCGACTATGCCGGCGATTTCAACGGCGAGCGCAATTACACGCTGCAGCTCGAAAGCTCGGGCGCGGTGGTGCCCGCCTGATGGCAAACCATGCCCGGGGAGAAGCCGCGCTCGTCGTCTGCGGCAAAGAACATGTCCTGCGCCCCAGTTTCGCGGCGCTGGTCGCGGCCGAGGAGGAACTGGGCCCGCTGTTCGCGCTGGTCGAACGAGCCGGCGAGGGGCGGCTGGCCCTGGCCGAGGTGGCGACGCTGTTCTGGCACTGCCTTGCCGGACGCGGCGAACTCACCCGCAACCAGGTTGGCGAGGCGGTGATCGCGCAAGGGCTTGCTGCGAGCGCCAAGCCGCTGCGCAGCCTGCTCGGCGCGATCTTGCAGGGCAGCGGATGAGCGATCGCTTTTCCGACAACGCCCTGCGCCTGCTCGCTTGCGCTGCGCGAGCGCTCGGCTGGACGCCCGATACGTTCTGGTCGGCCACCCCCGCCGACCTCGTGGCAGCGCTTGCCGATCCCACTGCACCCGATGCGCAAGACATGACCCGCACCGATCTCGACCGCCTGCTGGAGCAAGACCGCCATGGATGACGACATCGACGAATTGCTGGTCGAGGTGCGCGCGAGCACGCAGGGCTTCGCCGCCGATATCGAGCAGATGCGCACAAGCGTGGACACGTCCCTGGCCGACGGCTTCGCCAGGGCCGGGAACGTGCTCGAACGCGGGCTGCTGTCGGCGATCCGCCGCGGCAGCCTCGGATTTGAGGACCTGAAGCGTATCGCGCTGCAAGTCCTCGACGAGATCGCCGCGCACGCACTGCGGCTCGGCCTCGACAAGCTGTTCGGAGGAGCAGCGCAGGACCGGTCGGACGGCCTCGGCGGGCTGCTCGGTAGCGTGCTCGGCGGCGTTCTGGGCCTGCCGGGTCGGGCTACGGGCGGCCCGGTTTCGCCGGGCCGCGGCTATCTCGTCGGCGAGCGCGGACCCGAACTGTTCGTCCCGACCAGTGCGGGCCGGGTCGAAGCGCCTGTCGCCCGCCGGCCGCGCGACGTGCGCGTAGCGATTGCACTCAACCAGCCGCGCGGCGCCTCGGCCCCGACGGCGCTGCGCCGCTCCTCGCGCCAAATCGCCAGCGCGGTCCGGCGCGCGCTGACCGACAACTGATCCTCCCCGCTTTCGCCGAATGGCGAAAATGGGGAGGGGGACCGCGAGACGCGAAGCGCCTCGTGGTGGAGGGGCCTCGCGCGCCATAGCCCCTCCGTCAGCCGCCTGATGGCGACTGCCACCTCCCCATTTGTCCAGGTCGGGAAAACGGGGAGGATTTTCGGGAGAACGACAATGCCCTTCTGGCTCGCCGCCAAACGCACCGGTCAGGAAAGCGATTTCATCCAGCGCTTCGATCCGCGCTTCTGGACGGTCGATTTCCCGCGTCCGGCGATGGCCTCGGCGATCGTGCCTGCGCCGGACAAACTGCGGGTGGATTGCGAATTCCATCACAAGGGCGAGCTCGCCGGGCTGATCTGGGAAAGCGAGGACCGCTTCGACCACCCGCTGCTCGCCTACGAAACGCAGCGCGACTATGCCCATTGCGTGCTGCGGTTCCACTGGCAGTCGGGCGGCATCGTCGCGCTCGACCAGCCCGACGGGCCGACGCTGACGATCGAGGGCCGCGACGCCGCGGGAAGCCCGCGCAGCTGGTATGTCCGGCTGTGGAACTACGCCACCGGCTCGCCGACCGACGCGCAGGTCGAACTCCCCTTCTCCACGCTCGAAAGCGGCTGGGCGCTGCCGGGCGAGCCGGTCCACCCGCACGATATCGACCGCATGTTCATTTCGCTCGTCCCCGCCGGCTATGTCGCGGGGAGCGAGGAGCGCCTGTCCGCGCGCGTCAACGGCTACGCCTATCTGCAGGATATCGCCTGCGAAGGCAGCCGCGCGGTGCTCGAAACCGGCGACGTCGTCCTGCCGCCGCACGGCGAGCGTATCGCCACCGCCTACGACGACGCCTACAACCAGACGCCGTCGCGGCTGCTGCGCAATATCGAAGGCCTCGGCTATCGCGGCGACCTCGTCCACTATGTCGGGATGAGCCATTTCTTCCGGCTCGCTTCCGACACGGCGGGCGATCTGCGCGTCGCGCAGCCGGCGGCGATGTGCACCCCGGCGTTCCGATGGCACCGGCAGTTCTTCCGGGAGTGCAAGGAGCATGGCTTCGAGGCGATCGCCTCGCTGTCCTACGAACTGTTCGCCGAGCATTGCCCCGAGGCCTGGCGCCAGCGCGCGCATGACGGCACGCCGGCGGAGACCGGCTGGGTCCCACCCTCCTCGCTGCTGTCGCCCGCCAACGCGGATGCGATGCAATGGCTGCGGCAGGCGGCGACGCTGTTCGTGGGCGCGATGCAGGCGGAGAACCTGCCGGTCCGCTTCCAGATCGGCGAACCGTGGTGGTGGGTGATCCCCGCCAGCCGCGCGCCGTGCCTCTACGACGATGCGGCGAAAGCGGCCTTCGGCGGCGATCCGCCGGTGATCGCCGATATGCGCGCCGCGCTCGATACCGCGCAGACCGACCTGCTCGACGCTGCCGGCACGCTGCTCACCGCCTCGACCGCCGACCTCGCGCAGGCGGTCCGCGATGCGGCGGGCGGGCAGGCCGAAGTGCTGCTGCTCGCCTTCACCCCAACCATCCTCGATCCGGAAATGCCCGAACTGAAGCGCGCCAACCTGCCGCCCGGCTGGGCCTGGCCCGCTTTCGACCGCTTGCAGCTGGAAGATTACGACTGGCTGACGATGGGCGCGGAGGCGCGGCGGCGGCAAGCCTGGACGGAAGTCGATGCGCGGCTGGGCTACCCGGTCGAGGCGCAGGACTATTTCTCCGGCTTCGTGCTGATGCCTGAAGACGCACAGACCTACTGGCCGCGCATCGACGCCGCGCTCGACGAAGCCGCGAAGCGCGGCGTCACGCGCCGCTACGTCTGGGCGCTGCCGCAGGTCGCGCGCGACGGATACACCCGCCTGCCCCCGCCACAGGAGGACGCATTGCAAGCATTCGACGACGTGCTCTACCCGCTCGCGCTCGGGCGCGACACCTCGGTCAGCCCCGAATTCTCGACCACGGTCGCGGTGACCGCGTCGGGCCACGAGCGGCGCAATTCGCTGTGGTCCGATGCGCGCACGAGCTACGATGCGGGGCCGGGCATCCGCTCGGAGGCCGAGCTCGGCGTGCTGCTGCAATTCTTCCGCGCCCGACGCGGCGCGGCGCGCGGGTTCCGCCTTGCCGATCCGTTCGATTTCAGCTCGAACGGGCTGACCGGCAATCCCTCGATGACCGACCAGCCGATCGGCGCCGGCGACGGGCTGGCCGCTTCGTTCCCCCTGGTAAAGCTCTACGGAGACGGCGACGAACCGCAACGCCGCCCGATCACCCGCCCGCGCGGCGAAACGGTGTCGGTCAGCGTCGACGGCGTCGCCGCGAGCGGCTGGACGCTCGAACCGGGCGGGCTGATCGTGTTCGACGCCGCTCCAGCCGAAGGCGCGGAGATCCGCGCGGGGTTCCTGTTCGACGTGCCGGTGCGGTTCGCCGAGGACCGGCTCGATATCGCCGCCGCCGCCTTCGCCGCCGGGGAAGCACCCTCGGTGCCACTGATCGAAATCCGGGAATCGGCATGAGCCGCGTCTTCCTCGCCACCGAACTCGAAGGCGTCGCGACGTGGTGGCGAATTTACCGCCGCGACGGCGTGACGCTCGGCTTCGTCGGCCACGACCGCTACCTGTGGTTCGGCGGCATCCTCCATCGCGCCGCGCCGGGCATGGTCCCGAGCGCGATTCGCAAGAGCGCCGCACTCGACGACGACAGCGCCGAGGTCGAGGGCGTGCTCGCGCACGATGCCATCGCCGAGGACGACCTGCTCGCAGGCCGCTACGACGGAGCGCAGATCCGGCTCGGTGCGGTCGACTGGGAAAACCTCGACCACGCGCCGCTCTATCACGGTTCGCTCGGCACGGTGTCGGCGCATGCGGGGCGCTTCGCCGCCGAATTGCGCTCGGCCAAGACGCTGCTCGAACAGGACTATGTCCCGCGCACCAGCCCGCTGTGCCGCGCGCGCTTCTGCGGGCCGGGCTGCACACTGTCGGTGGCGCGCTTTTCCGCCACCGCGACACTCTCCGCTGCCGATATCGATGCCAGCCGCGCCAGTTTCGCCGCCATCGATCACACGCGCTACCTCCATGGCGAACTGCGCTGGCTCGACGGGGACCGGACGGGCGAGGTTGCGCGCATTGTCGCCGCCGATGCGGCCGGGGTGACGGTCGACCCGCCGCTCCACCCCTCTCTCGTATCAGGTACGCGCGCGCGCCTGCGCGAGGGCTGCGACCATACGCTTGCGACCTGCAGCGCGCGGTTCGGCAATGCGATCAACTTTCAGGGCGAGCCGTTCCTGCCGGGCAACGACCTGCTGACACGCTATCCGGCCGCACCGTGAACAGCGGCACGACCGACGGCGAGCGCGTGGCGCAGGCTGCCGCCGGACTGGTCGGCGCGCGCTTCCGCCTCCATGGCCGCAATCCGGCCACCGGGCTCGACTGCATCGGGCTCGCGGCGGTGGCTCTGGCCCGCGCCGGGCTGCGCGCCGTCGCGCCGCACGGATATGCACTGCGGAACAGCTCGATCGAACGGGCGCTCGGCGCGCTTGCCGGCTGCGATCTCGCTCCTGCCGCTCCGCCCGCGCACGCGGGTGACATCGTACTGGTCGCTCCCGGTCCGGCACAGCATCACCTGCTGGTGGCTACCGGAGCCGGCCGTTTCGTCCACGCGCATGCGGGCCTGCGCAGGGTCGTCGTCCTGTCGGGACCGCTCCCGTGGCCGATCCTGCGTCTGTGGCGCCCAGGCAAGAAGGACTGACCTATCATGGCGACAATCGTCCTCAGCACCATCGGCACGATCTTCGGCGGCCCGCTCGGCGGGGCGATCGGCGCGCTCGCCGGGCGACAGCTCGATGGCGCGATCCTGGGCGGCGGCGCGCGCCGCGAAGGGCCGCGGCTCAATGAGCTGTCGATTACCACCTCGAGCTACGGCCGCCCGATCGCGCGGCAGCATGGCCGGATGCGGGTGGCGGGCTCGATCGTGTGGGCGACCGATCTGGTCGAAAGCCGCGAGACCAGCGGCGGCAAGGGCAAGCCCAAGACCACCAGCTACAGCTATTCCACCTCCTTCGCCGTCGCGCTGTCGAGCCGCCCGATCGAGAGCGTCGGGCGAATCTGGGCCGACGGCAATCTGCTGCGCGGCGCGGCCGGCGATCTCAAGGCCGGCGGCACGCTGCGCGTCCATCACGGCCATGGCGACCAGCCCCCCGACCCGCTGATCGCAGCCGCCGAAGGCGCCGACTGTCCTGCCTTCCGCAACTGCGCCTACGCCGTGTTCGAGGATCTGCAGCTGGCCGATTTCGGCAACCGCATCCCCGCGCTGACCTTCGAGGTGTTCGCCGACCCGGCCGGGTTCGGCCTCGACGCCCTGACCGAACCGCTGGCGGGAAGTGTCTCGACCGACGTCTCGCTGACCGGGCTGCAGGGATTCGAATATGCCGGTGGCGAATTGCGCGACAGTCTCGCCGCAATCGGTGCGCTCTATCCGCTCGCCTGCCACAGCACGGGCGACGCGCTGGCGCTCTTCGCGCGCGATGCCGATCCGTCCGTCCCCGCCGAACTGCCCGAACCGGTTGCCGGCAGAGAGGATGACGAGCCCGGCGGGCGGGCGGGTTTCGAATTGCGCCGCGCCGCCGGACAGCACACCGGGCCCGCCGCCGTGCGCTATTACGATGTCGCGCGCGATTACCAGCCGGGCATCCAGCGCAGCGAAAGTCGACACGCGAACGGCTCGGTCGCGCCGATCGAGTTCCCGGGAGCGCTGGAAGCCGGCGAAGCACGCCGGCTCGCGGGCCTTGCCTCGCTGCGGGCGACCTGGACGCGCGACCGGATGCTGTGGCGGATGGCCGAAGTCGATCCCGCGCTCGCAATCGGACAAGCCGTCGCACTGCCCGGCCGCACCGGCACCTGGCGAATCCTGACCTGGGAATGGCGCGATGGCGCGATCGAGCTGGAGCTCGAACGGGTCCCGCCCGTGGCCGCCGAGGTATCGCTTGGCGATGCGGGCAGACCCGCGCTGCCGCTCGACGAGCCGCTTTCGCCCAGCTGGCTACGCGCCTTCGAACTGCCGTGGGACGGCTTCGCCGGCGGCGAGACCCCCGCGATCCTCGTCGCTGCGAGTGCGGTCGGGCAGAACTGGCGCGGCGCTTCGCTTTACCTCGACCGCGATGACGCGCTCGAACCGATCGGCGAGACCGGACGTGCGCGCGCCGTCGCGGGGACGCTGGCAACGCCGCTCGGCCCGTCGGCTTCGCTGATGCTGGAGGATTTTTCCGCGGTCGAGATCGACCTGCTCGCGCCCGACATGGCGCTGGCCCCCGCTTCGCCGCAAGCGCTGGCGTTCGGCGCCAACCGGCTGCTGGCCGGCGGCGAAATCTTGCAATTCGCCGGCGCCGAACCGCTCGGCGGCACCCACTGGCTGGTCTACGGGCTGCTGCGCGGGCGCGGCGGAACCGAAGCCGTGGCGCAGGCCGGACACCCGGCAGGCGCACAGGTCACTCTGCTCGACGACCGGCTGATCGAGATCGCCCCCGACTTCGCCGCCGGAAGCGGGAATGCGGCGATCGCCGCGATCGGTCTCGCCGACGAGCAGCCGGTGCTCGCGGCGATCGAAAACGCCGGTGCGACGCGCAAGCCGCTGTGCCCGGTCCACCCGCGATCTGCTGCCGACGAAGCTGGCGGAATCGCACTGCGCTGGACTCGCCGCGCGCGTGGCGCGTGGTTCTGGAACGACGGCGTCGAAACGCCGCTCAACGAGGAAACGGAACGCTATCTGGTCGGCGCCGGCGACGTCGACGACCCGTTGCGGCAATGGGAGGCGGCGTCTCCCGCGCTGCTGCTGGACAGCGACGACCTCGATCCGCTGCCTTCCGGCACGCCGCTGTGGGTCCGGCAGGTCGGCAGTTTCGCCCCGTCCGATGCCGTCCTGCTTTGCGTCCTTCCCTGATTGCCGATCCCATTTAGGAGACCCACATGACCGATCCGATCACCTTCCAGTCGCAATCGCCACGCTTCCGGCTGCCTTTCCTGTTCGCCGCCCAGGCGCAGAAGGAATTCTTCGTCAACGAGGCCCTCGCGCGGATCGACCTCCTGCTCCACCCTGCGATCGAGGCCGAACGGGCTGATCCTCCGTCCTCGCCGCAGGACGGCGAGGCCTGGCTGGTCGGCGAAAATGCAACCGGAGCATGGTCGGGAATGGACGGCAGGCTGGCTGGGCACGTGGCAGGCGATTGGGCCTTCGCCGATCCGGCCGACGGCATGCGAATCTGGGACAGGGATACGGCGCAGTGGATCGTCCATATCGGCACCTGGCAGCGCATCTCCGCACCCGCCGATCCAAGCGGCGGCGGCACGATCGACGCGGAAGCCAGGGCGGCCATCGTCAACCTAATTGAAACCCTTAGGAATGCAGGAATTTTTTCCGCGAGCTGAACGGAACCCAAACGCGCACGGTGCGTTTGGCACAAAGCAAGAGGGGAAGATTCCGGAAAATTTTCAAATCGACCACCCAAACCGAGGCTTTCGTGCAACAGTTTGGCGACATTGCCTGCTTGCTTCGACCTTGGGGAAAAGTTAGAAAACCACCCACTCGGTGGCAATATTTCGCTAAAAGGGGAAATACATAATGCGCAAACTCGTGATAGGAATGGCGATGGCCTCGACGGCCCTTGCATCGCCTGCCCTGGCGCGCGACGGCCAATGGTACGTCGAGCTCGGTGGCGGTCCGATGATCGTCGAGGACATGGATTTCGAGGTCAATTCCTCGGACGCCGACGACGTCAACATGGGAACCGAATACGGTTACGACTTTGGCGGCACCGTCGGTCACGATTTCGGTGCCTTCCGGCTCGAAGCCGAGGCCAGCTATCGCGCCGCCGATATCGACACCGTTGCGACATCGCCGGTCGGCGTCCCCGCGGACTTCACCGTTTCGGGCGGCATCAACACGCTGGCAGCCGGCGGTCCGTTCGACTCGCGCGGCGAAGTCAACGTCCTCAGCTTCATGCTGAACGGCATGTTCGATTTCGGCCCCGACGACGGCCTGCAGGGCTTCGTCGGTGGCGGTGTGGGCGTCGCCCGCACTTCGATCGACGCCACGATCGACATTTCCGGCCCCGGCATCGTCGACGATTCGGACAGCGGCCTCGCATGGCAGCTGCTTGCCGGCGTTCGCGCGCCGCTGACGTCGAATATCGACGCGGGTCTGCGCTATCGCATGTTCACGGCGGAAGATGTCGGCCTCGTCGACACGATCGGGCGCGATTTCGAGACGAGATTCCGTTCTCACTCGATCCTCGGCACGTTCACCTACAACTTCGGTGGTGCGGAGCCGCCGCCGCCGCCTCCCCCGCCGCCGCCGCCGCCTCCGCCTCCCCCGCCGCCTCCCCCGCCGCCGCCGCCGCCTCCGCCGCCGCCTGCGTGCAACAAGGGGCCGTACATCGTCTTCTTCGAATGGGATCAGTCGGACATCACGCCCGAAGCTGCGACCATTCTCGACAATGCGGTTTCGGCATATCGCAATTGCGGCACGGCTTCGGTCATGCTGGCGGGTCACACCGACACCTCGGGGTCGATGCGCTACAACGAAGGCCTGGCCGATCGTCGTAACGCTTCGGTGCGCGAATATCTCTCTGGTCGGGGTATCCCGGACGGGCGGATTTCGGCCGAAGGCTTCGGCGAGACGCAACTGCGCGTTCCGACCGCCGACGGCGTTCGCGAACTGCAGAACCGCCGCGTGGAGATCACTTACGGTCCGGGTTCGGGCATGTAAGCTTCGCGACAGCGACAAAATCGGAAAGGGGCCGGAGCGATCCGGCCCCTTTTTCGTTTATGCGATACAGTCCCCCGAACAGCCCATCGAGGAGCATCGCATGACCGCATCGAGCCTACGCAGCATAGTACCCCTGTTCGCCTCGGCCCTCCTGATATCCTGCTCCACAGTCGCCAACCTGCCGACCGAGCGCATCGCGTCCGCGACGCTGACGCTCGGCAACGGTATTCCGGCGGGCAACGCACAATTGCTCGCCAGCGGCGACCGGGTTTCGCTGGCGGTGGCCGTCACCGGGCTGGCAGAAGGCGAGCACGGTTTCCATCTGCACACGACGGGCGAATGCAAGCGGCCCGATTTCACCTCCGCCGGGGGGCATCTCAACCCGCTCGACAAGGAACACGGCTCGCTCAATCCCGACGGGAAGCATATCGGCGATCTTCCCAACCTGCAGGTGAGTGCCGGCGGAACCGGTTCGGCTACGGTCGACCTCGAAGGAAGCCGTGAGGCGCTGGAGCGCTGGCTGTTCGACGCCGACGGTACGGCGATCGTGGTCCATGCCGGCGCCGACGACTACCGCAGCGATCCGGCCGGCGATGCCGGGCCGCGCGTGGCTTGCGGGGTATTGAAGCGCGCCGGCTAGAGTTGTTTCGGCTTCGCCGAATCGGCACCTTAGCCGAAACAGAATCTAGGGCTGCGTTTCGCCGCTGCCTATCGTTTCCCCTGCAGCCCTTGCGCGCTCGAGTACGCTGGCATTAGCGGCGGGAACGAGCTTCACGGCCGCGAGCAGCAACAGCAGACCAACCGGCATTGCCGCAAGCGTGCTTAGGACACCGAGCGACAGGTTGTCGCCATTGGTTGCCGAGACGTAACCGGCCATGAACGGTCCCAGCCCGAGGCCGATCAGAGTCGTCGACAGGAAAAACGTCGCGGTCGCCAATCCGCGCATCCGCGGCAGGACCAGCCCCTGGCTCGACGCAGCCGCCGCGCCGAGCGCCGAAGAGGCGAATAGCTGGCCGAAAAAGCTGGCGATGTAGAAGACCGCCAAAGTGTCCGTCGTGAACGCGACGATTATCGCCGGCAACGGGGCGATCAGACCGAACAGAATCACCCAAACGCGCCCGTCCGGACGGCGTTCGAGCAGATAGTCGGCGATGCGTCCGCCGCCGATCACGCCGAGGAAACCCGCCACCGCTGCCGGTGCCCCGAGCAACAAGCCGAGATCGGACTTGTCCGCCCCCAGCGCACGCTCGGCATAGGGCGCCCCCCAATAGGACGAAGCATAGGCCATGAAAGCGACCATGCCGTAACCCAGGATGACGCACAGGAAAGCCGGCGAGCCCCAGGTCAGCCGAAAGGTCGGCAGGTCGCGTGCCCTCAGCCCCATGACCCAGCTGAACACCGCGTAATATCCCACCGCAAGAAACAGCCACTGATCCGAAAAACCCGCAACCAGCGAGGAATTGGCCGGAACCAGCACCGACAGCCCGTAGGCGATCAGTGCAAACAGCGCGGCACCGGCGAGATTGATCCCGAGTGCGACCGGACCGCGGGCAAACGCGCCGAAGAAAGTGAATGGCGGGATGACCTGGAACAGTTCGCGCACGAAGCCGCGGAAAGGCTGCGGGTCTTCGGGCGTCGGCAATCCGTCGATCGCGCCGCGCACCGGCTCGCGCAGCGTCAGCACCCACAGCGCCAGCAGCAGTCCGGGCAGGCCCACAGCAAGGAATGCCGCCTGCCAGCCGACCAGGCCGAGCGGCCCGCCGCCGGGATAGACCGCGTTCCAGTTCTCGACCACTATCGCACCGATATAGAGCGATATCCCCCCGCCGATATACAGGCCCGACGAATAGACCGCGAGCGCCGTCGCGCGCAGCCGGGCGGGAAACCAGTCCGAAATGAGCGAATAGGCCGAGGGGCTGGCGGTCGCTTCGCCGACGCCGACGCCGATCCGTGCAACGGTGAGCGTGGTGGCGTTCTTGGCGAAACCCGACAGCGCGGTCATGGTCGACCATAGCGCGAGCCCGAGGCTCATCAGCCGCACGCGCTTCCAGCTGTCGGCGAGCCTGCCGAGCGGGATCCCGAACAACGCGTAGAACACCGCGAAGGCGGTGCCGTAAAGGAAGCCGAGATAGTCGTCGCCGACGCCCAGATCGGCCTTGATGTCGTTGGCGAGAATCGAGAGGATCTGCCGGTCGATGAAATTCAGGATGTAGACGACGACCAGCACGCCGAGCGCGTACCAGCTATAGGCGGGTACCTTGTCGGCAGCGGGCTTGGCCCCGGAATCAGCTGGCGCGTCGTTCATAGTCTGTCCCGTCTTGCAATCCCGCTTCGGAAAAACCCTTCTGCCGCAAGCGGCAGCTGTCGCATAGCCCGCATGCACGCCCATCGACAGTCGGTGCGTAGCACGACCAGCTCATCGCCGGATCGAGACCGAGCCGATGGGCCTCGCGCGCAATGTCGGCCTTGGTCATATGTTGCAGCGGAGCGACGATCCGGAACGGGTCGCTCTCGACGCCGGCCCTGGTACCAAGCCGGGCCATTTCCTCGAAAGCGGCGATGAATTCGGGCCGGCAATCGGGATAGCCCGAATAATCGAGCGCATTGACCCCGATGAAGATGTCGCGCGCGCCGACCGCCTCGGCCCAGGCCAGCGTCAGCGACAGGAAGACGATGTTGCGCGCCGGCACATAAGTCACCGGGATATCCTCCCCGACGCCCTCCAGCGGCACGTCGATCTCGTCGGTCAGCGCCGAGCCGCCGAATGCGCGCAGGTCGAGCTGCAGTATCTCGTGCCTGATGCAGCCGAGGCGCTTGGCGATTTCGCGCGCGGCCTCGATCTCGATCCGGTGCCGTTGCCCGTAATCGATCGTCAGCGCGCAAAGCTCGAATCCGCGTTCGCGCGCGATCGCTGCGGAAACCATCGAATCGAGGCCGCCCGACAGCAACACCACTGCGATCCGGCCGTTCGTGTCGGGGGGCGGCGCCATACTCAGCGGCTAGGGCGTTTTCGCCGCGGGCACAATGCCCGCGGGACGCGCCGTGCAGTCACGGGCTGCTGCAGGAGTTATCGGCAGGGGCCGGTACGGCGCGCCTCTGCCGTGAACTGGAACGGCTTGCCGCCGGCAATGCCCTGGCTTTCGACCTGCACCAGCGATGCACTTTCGCGCCTTATGCTGGTGCGCCCGTAACCGTTGCCCTGGCAGGAATACTGTACGGTAACCTGGTTCGCGCCATCCTCGACGACGTAGCGGTTGCATCCCGACTCGCTATGCCGCAGCTGGATCAGCTCGCGCCCGGAACGCAGGCAGATCCTGCGCGATTCGCCCCCGTCGCGGAACCGCAATTGCCACTCGCCGCGCTCGAGCCCGTCGAGCATCGCCAGAGCCGGGGCCTGTGCGACGGCGGGCGCGAAGGCGAACGTGGCGCCGAGCGCGAGCGCGAGCGCACAGGCAGTCGTACCCATCCTTCCCAGCTTCGAACCCATTTCCTGCCTCCTTCGGCGAGTATGGCGTGCGCCGCGGCGCGATAATTCTGACAAACGTTCAACCGTGCAATAGCATCGACGAATTGATCACGCCTGAACGTTGAATTCGCGCGAACAGAACGCGCAATCGACGATTATGTCCCCGGCTTCGTTGCGCATTTCTTCGCGCTCGACCTCCGGAAAGCGCGCGATGAAGGCCCGGTAGTGATCGATTGAGCAGCGGCAGCCGCGCCTCAGCTCCGAGCCCGCCTCTATCCGAATTTCGTCTTCCTCGTGAAACAGGCGCCACACAAGCGCTTCCATCGACAGCGTGCGATCAACCAGTTCGTCGTGCCGCGTGCTGCCCGCGAGCACCGCGACATGCTCCCATTCGGGATGGTCCATCCGGACATGCAGCCGCTCGCGCCCCTCCTCGCCATCGGGCAGGTGCTGGACCAGCAATCCCGCTGCGAGACAGCCGCCCATGTCCGCTTTCACCGCCAGCCTGATCAACGTCGGAACTTGTTCGGACTGGGCAAAATAGGTCTCGCAGGCCTGCGACAGCGTCTCGCCTTCGAGCGGGACCACGCCCTGATAGCGCTCGTTGCGCTCGGCGAGATCGAAGGTGATCGCGAGAAAGCCCTGCCCGAACAGCGCGAACAGCGAGGGGTTCGCGCCGAGCTCGGCGATTCGCCCTTGGTCGAAATCGGCATAGCCGCGCAGTTCGCCGCCGCGATAGTCGCACACCAGCAGCCGCACCGCCCCGCTCTCGGTCTGCGCCTGCATCGTCAGCTGGCCGTCTTCCTGCTTGAGCAGGCTCCCGAGTAGCGCCGCAAGCACCAGCGCCTCGGCCAGCAGATGGGTGATCGCCGGGGGATAGGTATGCGCGGAGAGAATCTCTTCCACGACCGAATCGAGCCGCACGACCCGTCCGCGCGTATTGCGCGCCGGGACGGTGAATTTCAGGATGCGGTCGGAGTAGGTTTCCGTCTGGTTTTGTTCGGATTCGGGCATGGAGCGGATATGGGAACCGTGCGCGCGCAAGTTAAGCCCGCCCGGTTGTCGCCGCTACAATTTACCCAGGCACCACAGCAGGATCGATTTCTGCGCATGGATGCGGTTCTCTGCTTCGTCGAACACCACCGATTGCCCGCTTTCGAACACTGCCTCGCTCACTTCGTCGCCGACATGCGCCGGGAGGCAATGAAGGAAGCGCGCTTCGGGCTTCGCCTTCGCCATCAGCGCCTCGTCGACGCGATAGGGTTCCATCGCACCGAGCTTGTTGGCGACGTTTTCCTGCCCCATCGACACCCAGGTGTCGGTGACGACGATATCGGCACCGTCCGCCGCCGCCGCCGGGTCCTGCGTCAGCGTTACCGTCGCCCCGCTCTCGCGCGCCATTGTCACGAATTCCGGGTCCGGCTCGAAGCCCGCCGGGGTCGCGATACGGACGTTGAACTTGAACAGCGCCGCCGCCTCGAGAACCGAGTGCAGCACGTTGTTGCCGTCGCCGAACCAGGCGAGTTCGAGCCCGGGCAGCGCTTTGCCCTGTTCGAGCACGGTCTGAAGGTCGGCGACGATCTGGCACGGATGCGAACGGTCGGTCAGCCCGTTGATCACCGGCACCGTCGCATGGCGCGCCATTTCCTCGATCTTGGCATGGTCGTCGGTGCGAATCATGATCGCATCGACCATCCGGCTGAGCACGCGCGCGGTATCGGCAATGCTCTCGCCGCGGCCGAGCTGGCTGGTGGACGAATCGAGCACCAGCGCGGAGCCGCCGAGCTGGCGCATGCCGATATCGAAGCTGACGCGCGTGCGGGTCGAGTTCTTCTCGAAGATCATCGCGAGCACATGGCCGGCGAGCGGGGCATCGGCATCGGGTTGGCCCTTCGCCCAGCCCGCACGCGCCGACTTGCGCTCCTGTGCGTCGCTCAGGATCGCCGACAGCGCGTCGGGGCCGGCATCGGACAGGTCGAGGAAATGCCGGATCGCCATCGTCAGCTTTCCGGGATTTCGTAGCTCGCCGCACCTGCGGAAAGCTTGTCGAAGAACTCGTCGATCTCGGCATCGCCGATCACCAGTGGCGGCAGGACACGCAGCGTGTTGTCGCCCGCTGCCACCGTGAGCAGCTGGTGGTTGTCGCGCAAGTGGACGAAGAAGGGCCGGCTCTCGACCTTCATCCTGATCCCCAGCATCAACCCCTTGCCGCGGACCAGTTCGAACAGCTCGGGATAATTGCCGATGAACTGCTCTAGCCGCGCGCGGATGCGCTCGCCCTTTTCGGTGACTTCCGCGAGGAATTCCTCGTTCGCGACCGCGTCCATCACCGCACCGCCCGCGGCCATGGCGAGCGGGTTGCCGCCATAGGTCGAGCCGTGCGTCCCGAAACCCATCCCGCGCGCAGCCTTCTCGGTCGCGAGGCAGGCGCCCAGCGGGAAGCCGCCGCCGATACCCTTGGCAGTAGCGAGGATATCGGGCTCGATGCCGTAATGCTCGTGCGCGTAGAACTTGCCGGTGCGCGCGACGCCGCACTGGACCTCGTCGAGCACCAGCATCAAATCGTGTTCGTCGGCGAGCGCGCGCAGCCCGCTCATGAATTCCTGCGAGGCCGGGCGGATACCGCCCTCGCCCTGGATCGGTTCGACGAGGAAACCCGCGGTCGTCGGCCCGACCGCCGCCTTGGCGCCTTCGAGATCGTCGAACTCGACATATCTGAACCCGGCGAGCAGCGGCATGAAGCCCTTGTGCATCTTCTCCTGGTTCGAGGCGCTGATCGTCGCCATCGTGCGGCCGTGAAAGGCGTTCTTGAACGTGATGAGCTCGGTTCGCTGCGAATCGCCATCCTCGTACTGGTGATAGGCGCGCGCGGTCTTGATCGCGCATTCGACCGCCTCGGCGCCCGAATTGGTGAAGAACACCGTATCGGCGAAACTTGCATCGACCAGCTTCTGCGCGAGTTCCTCGCCCTGCGGGCTGCCATAGAGGTTGGAGACGTGCATCAGCGTTTCGGCCTGGCGCTGGATCGCGCCGATCAGCCCCTTGTGGCTGTGGCCGAGCAGGTTGACCGCGATGCCGCTGGCAAAATCGAGATAGCGCGAACCGTCCTCGTCGATCAGGTGGCAGTGCTCGCCGCGGACCGGGCGCACGCCGCAACGCGGATAGACGGGCATCAGCGGGGTGATCGACATGCGGGGCTTCCTCGAATTTTCAAACTGCGAAACGACGAATGGCGGCCCCAGAGAGCCGCCATTCGCCGCGTTTAGATTGTCCGCTCTACCCGGTCAAACGCCGGGAATTGCGGGGCCGGTCATTCCGAAACGGGCACCAGATTGACCGCCGAGTATTTTCCTCGTCGGTCGACCTCGATGTCGAATTCGTAACGCTCGCCCTCGTCGATGCCCGACAGGCCCGAGCGCTCGACCGCGCTGATATGCACGAAGGCATCGGGCTGGCCGTCGTCGCGGACGAGGAAGCCGAAGCCCTTCATGGTGTTGAAGAATTTGACCGTACCGGTCGCCTTCTCTCCGGTCAGCTCGCGCTGCGGCGGTCCGCCGCGGCCGCCGCCACCGGAGCTGACGGGGATGACGTCGCCGACGACCTGCAGGTCCTGCGCCGAGGTTTTGCCGCCGCGGTCGACCAAGTTGAATTCGAGCTCCTGACCCTCGGCCAGCCCTTCGAGACCGGCGCGCTCGACGGCGCTGATATGGACGAACACGTCCTCGCCGCCGCCTTCCTGCGCGATGAAGCCGAAGCCTTTCTGCGAGTTGAAGAACTTGACCGTGCCCTTGCCGGTGCCGACGACCTGCGCGGGCATGCGGTTGAACCCGCCGCCTCCGCCACCGGGGCCGCCGCGTCCGCCGCCGCCCGGGCCGCGATCGCCGCCGCCGAAGCCGCCGCGGTCACCGCCACCGAACCGGTCGCCACCGCCGCCGAAATTGTCGCCGCCGAAATTTCCGGGCGCGCCTCCGAACGGATCGTAACCGTCTTCTCCGAACCCGTCGCGCTTGTCGCGGCCCTTGCCGCGGCGCCCTCTATCGTAACCCATAAACCTATTCGTACCTTCGTCGTCCCGCCCGGATTAGCTTCATGCCGGCAGCGCGGGCGGGATTTCGCGCCGGACATGCAGAGGGAAGGCACAACGCCCCGCCCCCCGACAATCTTCGCCGTCATAGCGCAGAATGGCCCTCTACGCGAATGATTTAACGGCGGGCGCCGGGCTAGCGAAAGAATGTGACATTTTCGCATGGGCGGCGTCTTGCATGACGAGAGCAGCAGTGCCTAATGCACGGCATGGATATTCTCGCTCTATTGTCCGATCCGGCGGCGTGGCTCGCGCTGCTCACGCTCATCGCGCTCGAAGTGGTGCTCGGCGTCGACAACCTCATCTTCATCGCGATTCTCTCGAACAAGCTGCCCGAGCACCAGCAGCAGCGCGCGCGCCGCATCGGCCTCGCGCTCGCGCTGATCATGCGAATCGGCCTGCTGATGCTGATCGGCTGGATCGTGACGCTGCAGACCCCGCTGTTCGATCTCGGTCTTGCCGGCGCGCCCGATGCCTATGGCCATCCGAGCTTCGAGACCGCCTTTTCGGGCCGCGACCTGATCCTGCTCGCGGGCGGGCTGTTCCTGCTGTGGAAGGCGACCAAGGAGATTCACCACTCGATGGAGCCCGAGGACAATTCGGGCGACCTGCTCGACAAGACGCCCGATGGACCGGGGGGTGTTGCCGCCGCGGCCACCGCAACCTTCGGCGCGGTGATCGCGCAGATCGTGGCGATCGACATCGTCTTTTCGGTCGATTCGATCCTCACCGCGGTCGGGATGACCGACGATATCCCGATCATGATCGCCGCGGTGGTGATCACGGTCGGGATCATGATGGTCGCCGCCGATCCGCTCGCGCGTTTCATCGAGAAGAACCCGACGCTGGTGATGCTCGCGCTCGCTTTCCTCGTCATGATCGGACTGGTGCTGATCGCCGACGGGTTCGGATTTCATGTGCCCAAGGGGTATATCTACGCCGCGATGGCGTTCTCGGTCGGGGTCGAGCTGCTCAACATGATCCAGCGGAACCGCCGCGCTAGGGCGCGCAGTGAGGTGGCGGGATGAGCGATTTTCGCCAAATCGAGGACGGCATGTTCGCCAGCCCGCAGCTGGTCGCGAGCGATATCGCGGAAGCGACACGTCTCGGTGTGAAGCTGGTCATCTGCAACCGGCCAGACGACGAAGAAGCCGGCCAGCCTCCCTGTGCCGAGATCGAAGCCGCGGCCAGGGCGGCCGGTATGGAGTTCAGGTCGATCCCCGTCACGGGCGGTGGCTTTGCCGCACCTCAGGTCGACGCAATGGTCGACGCGCTTGCCGGAGCCGAGGGGCCGGTGCTCGCCTATTGCCGTTCGGGCACACGTTCGACCCTGCTATGGTCGCTCGCGCAGGCGAGCATGGGACGCGATCCGGCCGAAATCGTCGAGGCGGCCTTGCGTGCGGGCTACGATATCACCCCCGTCCGCCCGGCGGTCGAAATGCTCGCGGCCCGAGCGACCGGATAGCTATTTGCGGAAATCGAGCGGCGGATCGCGATCACCGAGCAACGAGCGGTACTCGTAGTCCGGCCCGCGCGAGGCGTCGAACTCGGCGGTGGCCGCCTCGCGCAGTTGCGGGTTGGTGAACAGCTCGACCGCGGCGAGCGCCATCGATTTCGCCGCCACCTGCGCACCCTTGAACCCGATCGATGTGCCGCTCGCCGAAGCGCTCTGCCAGCTATGCGCCGAGGTGCCCGGGATCCAGGTGGCGGTGCGCACGCCCACCGTGGGCGTGGCCCAGGAGACGTCGCCGACATCGGTCGAGCCGTAGCCGAGCGATTTGTCGTAGGGCTGGATCTCGCCCGCGCTCGCCAGCGGCTTGGCCGCGTCGCCGAGCGATTCGGCGAGCTGCTGCGCATAGGCGCGTTCTTCAGCGGTGTAGGTGATCCCCCCGACCTGCCGCAGCTTCGCATCCATCATCCGCGCGAGCGATTCGTTGACCAGCAGCGGGTTGTTGCCGTGGATGATCTCCCACTCGACCTCGGTGCCTGTGCCCATCGCGGCGCCGCGCGCGATCGCCTCGATCCGCTCCCACATCGCCTCGACCTCGTCGGTGCGCGAATGGCGGACGTAGTAGAACACCTCGGCGAAATCGGGGATCACGTTGGGCGCGGCGCCGCCTTCGGTGATGACGTAATGAATGCGCGAATCCATCGTCGTGTGCTCGCGCATCATGTTGACCATCATGTTCATCGCCTCGACCCCGTCGAGCGCCGAGCGGCCCTGCTCGGGCGCGCCCGCGGCATGGGCGGACCGGCCGTGGAAGCGGAACTTGGCCGACCGGTTGGCGAGGCTGGTGCGCGCCGCCGCGCTGTTCTCGTCGTCGGCGTGCCAGTGGATGGTGAAGTCGACATCATCGAACAGTCCGCCGCGGACCATGTAGACTTTGCCCGAGCCGCCCTCTTCGGCGGGCGTGCCGTAGAGCCGCACGCGCCCCGGCGTGCCGGTCGCTTCGAGCCATTGCTTGATCGCGATCGCTGCGGTGACCGATCCAGCGCCGAACAGGTTGTGTCCGCAGGCATGCGCGGCGCTCTTGTCGTCGGTCTCTCGCACCGGCGCATCCGACTGACTCAGCCCCGGCAACGCATCGAATTCGGCCAGCACGGCGATCACCGGGCCGCCCGAACCGTATTCGGCGACGAAGGCGGTCGGGATTTCGGCGACGCCCTGCTCGATCGCAAACCCTTCCCTGGCGAGTTCGGCCTGCAGCAATCCGCTCGAGCGATTTTCGAGGTAGCCGAGTTCGGCCCAGTCCCAGATCTGCCGCGCCAGCCGCGCGGTGCGGTCGTATTGCGCGTCGACCAGCGCAACCGGGTCGGGCGCGGGCTCCTGCGCGTGAGCTGCAACGGGCATTGCGGCAAGCAGCGCCAGCGGAGCGAGTATTCCAAGCCTCATCAAGTCCTCCCTTGCGCGCACCTCCTATCGTATCGCGCCGGTTCGGCAAGTCTCGACGCAAAACCGACATGCGTGTAAGCGGCCTGCGCATGGAGCAACTGCTGCAACTCGGAGGCTCGCTAGTCGCCATCCTCGTGCTCGCCTGGCTTGCATACAAGCTCGGGCTGGGCGGCGATGCGCGTATCCGCAGCGAGGAGCAGGCGCGCGAACTGGCCGAAGAGGCGATCTGCGGCTTCGATGCCGTCGACGTTGCGATCGACCGCGCGGGCATGGGTGCGCTGCTGCGCGCGCGCGATGGTCGCGTGCTGCTGCTGCGGCGTCACGGCACGCATTTTGCCTCGCGCCTCCTCGACGGTCATGCGCACACGCGGCTCGACCAGGGCTTCCTGACGCTGGCGACATCCGACCGCACCTTCGGCAGCGTGACGTTCGATCTGGGCCAGCAGGCCGGCGAATGGGCGGCGAGCCTGCGGCGGCTGGAGCAGCGCGCCAATGCCTGATTTCTCCCCGGTCGACTACGCCGTGCCCGGCTTCGTGGCGCTGGTGCTGATCGAGATGCTGTGGGCGTGGAAGAAGCGCCCCGACGCCTACGAGCCGCGCGATACGCTCACCAGCCTCGCCTTCGGCCTGGGCAGCACCGTGGCCGGCCTGATCACCGGCGGGTTGTTCTTCGCGCTGTTCCTGTGGGTGTGGCAGTACCGGCTGATCGATTTCGGGCCCGAATGGTGGGCGGTGTGGTGGGCGTGGCCGCTGTGCTTCGTGCTTGACGACCTCAAATATTACTGGGTCCACCGCTTCGGGCACCGGGTGCGCTGGTTCTGGGCGAGCCACGTCAATCACCATTCGAGCCAGCATTACAATCTCTCGACCGCGCTGCGGCAGACCTGGACCGGCGCGCTGACGCTCGGTTTCGCCTTCGCGCTGCCGCTGGTGCTGCTCGGCTTCCACCCGCTGATGATCGCGATCTGCGGCGGGTTCAACCTGATCTACCAGTTCTGGATCCACACCGAGGCGATCGGGAAACTGCCGCGCTGGTTCGAGGCGGTGATGAACACGCCTAGCCACCACCGCGTCCACCACGCGACCAATCCGCGCTATCTCGACCGCAACTATGCCGGTGTTTTCATCGTGTGGGACCGGATGTTCGGCACCTTCGAGGAGGAGCGGCCCGAAGAGGAGAAGATCCGCTACGGCATCGTCAAGCAGCTCGGCAGCTTCAACCTGCTGTGGGCGGTGTTCCACGAATGGATCGGGATCGCGCAGGACATGTGGCGCGCGCCCTGGCGGCACAAGCTCTCCTACCTGCTGCGCGAACCCGGCTGGACGCATGACGGCAGCCGCGAGACATCCGACATGATCCGCGCGCGCTGGCTAGACCGGCAGGGCGCCGCCGAGCCGGTAGCGAATGAAAACCCGATTGCAGGCGAGGAGCACGCCGCCTAACGTTTCCGTAAAGGAGAGGTTGGGATGGAATTCGACTACGTCGTGATCGGCGGCGGCAGCGCGGGCAGCGCGGTCGCCGGCAGGCTCGCCGAGGACGGCACGCGCACGGTGTGTCTGCTCGAAGCGGGCGGGCGCAACGACAATTTCCTCGTCAAGACGCCCGGCTTCATGCCGTTCCTGCTCAAGAGCACCAATTACCGCTACGAGACGGTGCCGCAGAAGGGGCTGAACGGCCGCGTCGGCTACCAGCCGCGCGGCAAGGGGCTTGGCGGGTCCTCGGCGATCAACGCGATGGTCTATATCCGCGGCAACCGGTGGGATTACGACAATTGGGCCGCGCTGGGCTGCGCCGGCTGGGCCTATGACGATGTGCTGCCCTGGTTCAAGAAAGCCGAGGCCAACGAGCGCGGTGCCGACGACTATCACGGCGAAGGCGGACCGCTGTTCGTGTCCGACCAGAAATGGGCCAATCCGACCAGCAAGGCCTTCGTCGAAAGCTGCGCCGCGCTGCAACTGCGGCGCAACGGGGATTTCAATGGCCAGCGGCAGGATGGCTTCGGCCTCTATCAGGTCACCCAGCGCAAGGGCGAGCGCTGGTCCGCCGCGCGCGCCTATGTCGAGCCGCTGCGCGATTCGGACAGCCTGCTTGTGATGACGAAGACGCTGGTCGAGAAGCTGGTGATCGAGGACGGCCGCGTGACGGGCGTCGCGATCAGGCGCGGGCGCAAGCGCGAAACGGTCAGGGCGCGCGGCGGGGTGATCCTGAGCGCCGGCGCCTTCAACAGTCCGCAAATCCTGATGCTGTCGGGGATCGGTCCGGCGTGGGATCTGAACAGCCGCGGGATCGAGGTGGTTCTCGACAGGCCCGCGGTCGGATCGGACCTGCAGGATCATGTCGACTACGTGTCGAGTTGGGAAACCGAATCGAAAGAGCCGATCGGCGATAGCTTCGAGGGGACGAAGCGCATGCTCGCCGCGATCGTCGAACATCGCCGCAAGCGGACCGGGATCATGACCACGCCCTACGCCGAGAGCGGCGGCTTCTGGACGGTGATGGACGATGCTCCCGCCCCCGACGTGCAATGGCACTTCGTCCCCGCGATGCTCGAGGATCACGGGCGCGAAAAGGTGAAGGGCCACGGCTTTTCGCTGCACGCTTGCGTGTTGCGCCCCGAAAGCCGCGGCACGGTGCGGCTCAACTCCGCCGACGCCCGCGACGCGCCGCTGATCGATCCCAATTTCCTCGACGACGAGCGCGACATGGCGGTGATGCGCGCGGGCGTGCGGTTGTCGCACCGGATCGCCGAAGCCTCGCCGCTGGCCGATTATGCGCCGCAGGATCGACACAAGGTCGACCTGCACGACGACGCCGCGCTCGACGAACTGATCCGCAGCCGCGCCGACACGGTCTATCACCCGGTCGGCACCTGCCGAATGGGTGCGGATGAGGGCAGCGTCGTCGACCCGAAGCTGAAGGCGCGCGGCATCGACGGTCTGTGGATCGCCGACGCCTCGATCATGCCCAGGATCGTCTCGGGCAACACCAACGCGCCGAGCATCATGATCGGCGAGCGGTGCGCGGATTTTGTTAAGCGGGAAGAGTAGCTTCCGCTGGCGTTGACGGCCACGTTGGAGTCCTTGTTTTTCGCACCCGCCTCCGCGGGTGCATCCTCCGGTGCTATTCCTTCGCTACGCTCCGGGCACCTGCGGTCGCGCAGTCGCGCTCTGGCGCCGCTGGTCGCGGCGCGGTTGCGAGGGTGCGCCAAGTTCTTGGTCCAAGCTTCGCAGGTCTCACCCGGAACCTGGACCAAGCTGACTGGCTTGGTGGCGGAGCACGGACCCGCGAGGGTCCGCAAGGCCGACCGGCCGCCCGCAGCGGCCCGACCGAAGGGAGGAACAGCCGCGAGGACGCTCGCACGGAGGTGCGAGCGAAATGCAAAAAAAGAGGGCCGGAGCGTTAGCTCCGGCCCGTAAAGGCGATGTTCGCAGGAGGAACGTCGTGCGGCGGGACCGGAGGGGGAGAGGATCCCCCGGCCCCGCCGTACCTGGGTGTCAGTTGTAGGCCCGTTCGCCGTGCTCGCCGATGTCGAGACCGTCGCTTTCGGTCTCGGCGTCGACCCTCAGGCCGATGACGAGCTTGGTGACGAGCGCGGCAATGGCCGATCCGATCGCGGCCCAGAGGATCGCGACGACGACCGCCTTGACCTGGATCCAGACCTGCGCGCCCATCACGTATTCGGCGGCGTCGCCCGGCCCGCCCAGCGCGGGCGAGTAGACGATGCCGGTGCCGATCGCGCCGACGATGCCGGCGACGCCGTGGATGCCGAACACGTCGAGCGCGTCGTCGTAGCCGAGCTTGGCCTTGAGCTTGGCGACCGCGAGATAGGCCGCGACCGAGGCGAGGATGCCGAGCACGATCGCGCCGAACGGCCCGCTATTGCCCGCCGCGGGCGTCACCGCGACGAGACCGGCGATGATGCCCGAAGCGAAGCCGAGCGCCGAGCCCTTGTGGCCGGCGAGCCGCTCCATCACCATCCACGCCAGCGCACCGGCGGCGGTGGCGACGAAGGTGTTGATCATGGCGAGCCCGGCGGTGCCGTCGGCCTCGAGCTCGGAGCCGGCGTTGAAGCCGAACCAGCCGACCCACAGCAGCCCCGCGCCGACCAGCGTCAGCGTCATCGAGTGCGGCGGCATCGGCTCGGTCGGGTAGCCCTTCCGGCCGCCGAGGAAATAGGCCAGCACCAGCGCCGAGACGCCGGCATTGATGTGCACCACCGTGCCGCCGGCGAAGTCGAGCGCGCCCCAGTCGAAGATCAGGCCGCCGCCCGCCCACACCATGTGCGCGATCGGGAAATAGACGATCGTCAGCCAGATCGCGGTGAACAGCATCGCGGCCGAGAACTTGAGCCGCTCGACCGTCGCGCCGAGCACCAGCGCGGCGGTGATCGCGGCGAAGGTCATCTGAAAGCTGACGAAGACGTATTCGCTGATCACCTCGTCGGAGAAGGTCGCAGCGGTGCTGTCGACCGTCACCGAAGAGAGGAAGTAACTCCCCCCGCTGATGAACAGGCCGAGCGGGCCGTCATAGCTGGTCGCGCCGAAGGCGAGCGAATAGCCCCACATCACCCAGATCAGCATGGCGAGGCACGCCGCGCCGCCGACCTGGGTCATGGTCGAGAGCATGTTCTTCGAGCGGGTCAAGCCGCCGTAGAACAGCGCGAGACCCGGCAGGATCATCAGCAGGACGAGGATGGTGGCGGTCATCATCCAGGCATTGTTGCCCGGATTGGCCACCGCAGGCGCGGCCTCGGCCGCCTCCTGCGCGAAAGCGGGTGTGGCGGCAAGCAGCGCTGTGCCCAGCGCCGCGCCCGCCATGGAGAGTTTGCGGATCATGGATGTGTCCCTCATGTCAGACGCGCGCATCACAGCGCGGTATCGCCGGTTTCGCCGGTGCGGATGCGGGTGACCTCGGCGAGATCGAAGACGAAGATCTTCCCGTCGCCGATGCTTTCGGTGCTGGCGGTCTTGGTGATCGTCTCGACCACCTGCGCGGCGATATCGTCGCTCGCGGCGATCTCGACCTTCACCTTGGGCAGCATGTTGGTCGAATATTCCGCGCCGCGGTAGATTTCGGTCTGCCCCTTCTGGCGCCCGAACCCCTTCACTTCGGAAACGGTCATGCCGGCGACGCCGATGGAGCCGAGGGCTTCGCGCACCTCGTCGAGTTTGAACGGTTTGATGATGGCGACGATGAACTTCATCGCTCCCCCCTGGCTGATCACCGGAAACGTCACCGGCGTTCGCAAGCGTAGCAAAAGCCGTGCCAGTTGGAAATTTATGCGCGATTCCAGCGAGTCCCGGCGCAACAAAGCGTCGTGGAAGCGGGTATGTTTGCCTATTTATTAATCAAAGACTAATAATTAGGCAATTCCAGCTCGGCAAAGACCGGGAGATGGTCCGAGGCCACCGTTGCGGTGGCGCTGTGGTGGACTTTCTGTTCGATACAGCCCCATTCGGGCGAGTGGACGATCCGGTCTAGCCGGGCGATCGGCCGGCGGCTGGGGAAGCTCTGCCCCGTATCGAGTACGTGCCAGTGCTCGCGGAATTCGCGCATCGCCCCGCTGCGCGTGCCCCATTGGTTGAAATCGCCCATCAGCACCGTCGGGCAGCGCGGCGCGCACCGCTCGCAATGGCGCAGGATGGAACGGATCTGGTCGCGCCGGCGCAGTCCCGACAGGTCGAGATGCGTTCCGATCACGCGGATCCGCACCTTGCCGACCAATATGTCCGCGCAAGCCGCGCCGCGCGGTTCGAGCGTCGGCAAGTCGAGCGGTTCGGCATCGGCGATCGGGTATTTGCGCCGCACCAGCAGCGCGTTGCCGTGCCAGCCGAGGCTGCGCGGCCGCTTGGCGATCTCGACCGGCTTCCACGGCGTATCGTCGAGCATCGCGCGTTCGAGCACGCTCGCGCGGTCGCCGAGCCGCCGGTCCGCCTCCTGCAGCGCGACGATATCGGCGTCGAGCTCGCGCAGCACGGCGATGATCCGCTCGGGATCGCGGCGGCGGTCGAGCCCGACGCCCTTGTGGATGTTGTAGCTGGCGAAACGCAGGCGCAAGTCAGGCCGGATCCGCTTCCTCGCCGGCGATATAGCGATCGGTCGGGCGCGCGGGGAGGCCGTCGATGCTGGCGATGCGGGTCGACATCTTGGCAGCCCACTCGTCGGGGTTGGCCTTCGCATGGTACTTTCTGAGCGTGTCCCGCTCGCGCTCGAAATCCATGAACGGCACACCGTAACCGCAACTGGTCTGCACGCTCTCGACTGCGATATCGAAAATCTGGCGCGTCCCCGGCATCAGGGTGAAATGCGCCGCGAACTGCTCCCATTCGGGGTCCTGCGGCAGCACCGCACGCCCTCGCCCGTAAATCCGCAGTATCAGCGCAGGCTGCTCGAAATTGCAGAACATCACGGTGATGCGCCCATCCGCCAGCAGGTGCGCATTGGTTTCGTTACCCGAGCCTCCGAGGTCGAGCCAAGCCACGCGATCGGGGGCAAGCACGCGGAAGGCGTCGTAGCCCTTGGGGCTGAGATTGATCCGTGCGCCTTCCGCCGCGGTGGCGACGAAGAACACGGGTTGCTTAGCGATCATCGCGACGTGATCGTCGCCGAGCGTGTCGAAGAAATCGGCCATGGCCCGAAGGCTACGTCAGCCGCGCGCGATTGTCACCGCTCCTTGGTCGCGGAAAAAGTCAGTTCGGGATTTTTCTCTTCCTGATATCCTACGTCCCACGGCGATTTGGCCATGAAAACGAGATCGCCATCGCGATCCTTCGCCAGGTTGGGCCGGTTGAACTCCTCGAATTGCCGCAGCGCCTCCCCATCACCCTTGACCCAGCGGGCGGTGGCGAAAGGCGACGCTTCGAGACCCGCATCGACCTTGTATTCCGCCGCCAGCCGCGAGACAAGCACATCGAGCTGGAGCTGGCCGACCACCCCGACGATGTGCTGCGCACCGATCTCGGGATAGAATACCTGGATCACGCCTTCCTCGGACAGATCGTCGAGCGCTTTCCTGAGCTGCTTCGTCTTGGTCGGGTCCTTCAACTGCACCCGGCGCAGGATTTCGGGCGCGAAATTGGGCAGGCCGGTGAAGCGGATAGCGTTCTTCTCGCTCAGCGTGTCGCCGACGCGCAGCGTGCCGTGATTGGGGATGCCGATGATGTCGCCCGCTTCGGCAGTATCGGCGATCTCGCGGTCCTGCGCGAAGAACAGGATCGGCGAATGCACCGCGATCGGCTTTCCGAGTCCGCTCGGGGTCAGCTTCATGCCCCGCTTGAAGGTACCCGAGACCTGCCGCATGAAGGCGATCCGGTCGCGGTGATTGGGGTCCATGTTCGCCTGGACCTTGAAGATGAAGCCGGTCACCTCGTCGCGCGTCGGCGCGATCTGCTCCTCGCCCGCGGGTTGCGGGCGCGGCGGCGGGGCCCATCTGGCGATCGCGTCGATCAGCTCCTCGACCCCGAAATTCTTGAGCGCCGAGCCGAAGAAGACCGGGGTGAGGTCGCCGCTGCGATAGGCCTCCAGATCGAATTCGGGATAGCCGATCCGGGTCAGCTCGATTTCCTCGGCGAGGTCCTCGGGCAGCTCTCCAAGCGGTTCGCGCTTGCCGAGATATTCCTTGCTGCCGCCCTCGGGCCTGGCGACCGTGTCGGTGGCGAAATCGAGTACGCCGGTGAACAGCCCGCCCATGCCGACCGGCGCGCTCTGCGGGCTGACATCGAGCGCGAGCGCGTCGGCGACCTCGTCGAGAATCTCGAAGATCGGGCGCCCCTCGCGGTCGACCTTGTTGACGAAGGTGATGATCGGCACGTTGCGCAGCCGGCACACTTCGAACAGCTTGCGCGTCTGCGGCTCGATGCCCTTGGCCGCGTCGATCACCATGATCGCCGAATCGACCGCGGTCAGCGTGCGGTAGGTGTCTTCCGAGAAATCCTCGTGCCCAGGCGTGTCGAGCAGGTTGAAAGTGATGCCGTCCTTTTCGAAGGTCATGACCGAGGACGTGACCGAAATCCCGCGCTGCTGCTCGATCTTCATCCAGTCCGAGCGTGCGCGGCGCGCCTGACCCCGCGCCTTGACCTCGCCCGCGAGATGGATCGCGCCACCTTGCAGCAGCAGCTTCTCGGTCAGCGTGGTCTTGCCCGCGTCGGGGTGCGAGATGATCGCGAAGGTGCGGCGGTTGGAGGTCATAAAATTATTCCTTACCTCTCCGTTCGTGTCGAGCGAAGTCGAGACACGCCGCGCGAAGGTGTCTCGACTTCGCTCGACACGAACGGAAGAGAATAGTCGTCGGGCCTTGCCCTCAGGACTTTCGCGCCACGCGGAAGCCCGCGAAGTCCTGGTTCACCGGCATCAGCTCGAGCCGGTTGATATTGAGATGCGGCGGCAGTTCGGCGATCCAGCGGATCGTCTCGGCAATATCCTCGCCGGTCATCGGATCGACCCCGGCATAAAGGTCGTCGGAGGCCTGCTGGCTGCCGGTGCGCACCAGCGTGAATTCGGTCTCGACCATGCCCGGCTCGATGCTCGTCACACGCACGCCGGTGCCGTGGAGGTCGGCGCGCAGTGCCAGTGTGAAGTGATTGGCGAAGGCCTTGCTGCCGGCATAGACGTTGCCGCCCGGATAGACGTAGCTGCCCGCGACCGAGCCGAGCGTGACGATGGCGCCCTTGCGCTCGATCAGTCCCGGCAGCAGCTTTCTCGTCAGCCGCACCATGGCAGTGACGTTGGTGTCGATCATGGTCTGCCAGTCGTCGAGGTCGGCCTCCTGCGCGGGCGTCAACCCCTGCGCGAGGCCGGCATTGTTGACCAGCAGATCGATCGCGGCGAAACCCTCCGGCAGCGCCGCGATCGCACCGTCCATCGCCGCCTCGTCGCGCACGTCGAACACCGCCGGATGAACCTTGTCCGCGCCCAGTTCCGCAACCAGCGCCTCAAGCCGTTCGGCGCGGCGGCCGGTCGCGACGCAACGCCAGCCGCTGGCTACCAGTGCGCGGACGGTGGCCTCGCCGATCCCGGCGGTGGCCCCGGTAACGAATGCAATCCTGCTCATGCCCGCAACTCCGCGCCCTGTTTCCCCGCGGCTGCGACGATGCGCTCGGCGACCGCCTTGATGTCCGCTTCCTTGAAGCTCGTTTCGCCCGGCTGAAGCGTCACTTCCACCGCGACCGATTTGCGTCCTTCGGGCACGCCCTGCCCTGCAAAGACATCGAACACGCGCGCGTCGACGATCGCCTGCTTGTCCGCACCCCTGACCGCGCGGACGAGATCGGCGGCAGGCAGGTCGGCGGGGACGAGGAAAGCGAAATCGCGTGTGATCGACTGCAAGGCGGGCGGCGCATAGGCGGCGCGGGCGAACCCGCCCCCGCCCTTTTTAGCCGGAATGGCGTCGAGGAACAGTTCGACCGCCATCACCGGCCCGTCGACATCGAACGCTTCGAGCGTTTTCGGATGCAGCGCGCCGAAGCGGGCCAGCACATTCTTGGGTCCGAGCCGCAAGGTGGCCGACTGGCCGGGATGGAACTGTTCGCCCGCTTCTCCCATCACCATCAGGTTGGCCACTGGCGCGCCGGCGGCTTCCAGCAAAGCCATCGCTTCGGCCTTGGCATCGAAGGCATCGTACATGACCGCCTTGCCATTGGCCCAGCCACGCGAAGTCTTCTCGCCCGCCAGGACCATGCCGAGCGTCGGCTTCTCGTCGCTTGCTCCGTCCTTGCCGCGGAAGTAACGCCGCCCGATCTCGAACAGCCGCGAGCTCGCTGCGCCACGATCCGCATTGCGCTTGGCCGCGGCGAGCAGGCCGGGGATGAGCGAGGGACGCATCGCCTTCATGTCCTCGCTGATCGGGTTTTCGAGCACCCACAGCTCGGCCCCGTCGGCGAAATGCTCCGCATCGGCGGTCGGCAGGAAGGACCAGGTCACGGCCTCGTCCAGCCCGCGCGCGGCGGCGGCGCGGCGCAGCTTGCGTTCGAGTTGCTGGGCTGGCGTCGCGGTCGGTTTCGCCACGCCTTCGACGCGCGGCAGCGGCGTGCTTTCCACCTTGTCGAGCCCGTGGATACGCACGACCTCCTCGACGAGGTCGGCTGCGCCTTCGATATCGTGGCGGCGTGGCGGACAGGTGACCTGCCAATCCTTGCCGACCGCGAAATCGAGGTTTTCCAGGATGCGGCGCTGCTCCTCGTCGGGCACCGCCACCCCGCCCAGCCGCGCGGTCAGCGCAGGATCGAACTGCACGACCTTCGGCTCTGCCGGAGGCGAACCGGCGCTGACCACCTCGCTCGGCGTCCCGCCGCAAAAGCGCACGATCAGCTCGGTCAGCAAGGCGAGCCCGTCGTCGAGAAAGGCCGGATCGACCCCGCGCTCGAAGCGCGTGCGTGCATCGCTGGCGAGGCCGAGCCTGCGCCCGGTTACGCCGATCCGCTCCGGATCGAAAAAGGCGATCTCGAGCAGCACATCGGTGGTGCCCTCGCTCGCGCCCGAATGCTCGCCGCCCATGATGCCGCCGATATCGTGCACGCCATTGTCGTCAGCGATCACCGTCATGCTCGCGTCGAGCGTGTAGGTCTTTTCGTTGAGCGCCTCGACCCGCTCGCCGTCCTTCGCCCGCCGCGCGACGACCGCGCCCTGCAGTTTTGCAAGGTCGTAGACATGCGCCGGGCGGCCGAAGGCGAGCATCAGGTAATTGGTGCAATCGACCAGCGCCGAGATCGGCCGCTGCCCCGCCGCGATCAGCCGGCGCTGCATCCATTCGGGGCTGCTGCCGTTGGTCACCCCGCGAATGACGCGGCCGTAAAAGGCCGGGCAGCCCTCCGGATCGTCGATGCGGATGTCGACCGGGCACGGCCCTTCGCCGTCGATCTGCTGCACTTCGACCGGCTTGAACGTTCCCAGCCCCGCCGCAGCGAGATCGCGCGCAATGCCCATCACCCCCATGCAGTCGGGCCGGTTGGGGGTGATCGCGATGTCGAACACGGGCGAAGAACCCTGGTAATCGGCAAAGGCCTCGCCCACCGGAGCATCCTCGGGCAGTTCGATGATCCCGTCATGCTCGTCGCCGAGTTCGAGCTCGCGCACCGAGCACATCATGCCGTTCGATTCGACCCCGCGGATCGCGCTCTTGCGCAGCTCCACCCCGTTCGCGGGGACCACCGCGCCGGCCAGGCCGAGCACGCCCTTCATGCCTGCACGCGCATTGGGCGCGCCGCACACCACCTGCAGCGGATCGCCCTCTCCGGCGTCGACGGTCAGCACCTGCAGCTTGTCGGCATCGGGATGCTTGTCGGCGGTCAGCACCCTGGCGATGCGGAAGCCCGCCAGCCGCTCGGCCGGATCCTCGATCCCCTCGACCTCGTGCCCGATCGCGTTGAGCGCATCGGCGATGTCGCCCGCGCCCGCCTCGATCTCGAGGAAATATTTCAGCCATTCGAGCGAGAACTTCATGCGCGTGCTCCCACCCCGCCCGAAAGGGTCGGCTGGTCGAAGGCGGAAAACCCGTAATGCGCCAGCCAGCGCCCGTCGCCGTCGAAGAAGGCGCGCAGATCGTCCATCGCGTATTTGAGCATCGCCAGCCGGTCGACGCCGACGCCGAAGGCGAAGCCCTGCCATTCGTCCGGATCGAGGCCGGCGAATTCGAGCACGCGGCGATTGACCACGCCCGAACCGAGCAGTTCCATCCAGCCATGACCCGGCGCGTCGCCCGATCCGCCGAGCACGCGACGGCCGTCGACGACTTCGAAGCCGACATCGACCTCCACGCTCGGCTCGGTAAAGGGGAAATAGCTCGGGCGCAGCCGCAGCACGATATCGTCGCGTTCGAAGAATGCCTTGAGGAAGGTTTCGAGCGTCCATTTCAGGTGCCCGAGATGGATGTCGCGGTCGACCACCAGGCCTTCGATCTGGTGGAACATCGGCGTGTGCGTCGCATCGCTGTCGGAGCGATAGACCCGGCCCGGCGCAATGATCCGGATCGGCGCGCCCTGCTCGACCATGCTGCGAATCTGCACCGGCGAGGTATGAGTCCGCAGCAACATGCGTTCTTTTCGGCTTACCGCTTCACTACTTGAGGCCGAACGTCCCTCGGCATCCTTGTCCGGAAAATAGAACGTGTCGTGCATCGCCCGCGCGGGGTGCGTCTCGGCCATGTTGAGCGCGGTGAAATTGTGCCAGTCGTCTTCGATTTCGGGCCCGGTCGCGACCGAGAAGCCGAGATCGGCGAAAATCTCCGCCAGCTCGTCCATCACCTGGCTGACCGGGTGGATGCTGCCGCGCGAGGTCTCGGGCGCCGGGAGCGAGAGGTCGAGCGTCTCGGTGGCGAGGCGGCGTTCGAGCTCGGCATCATCGAGCGCCTGCTTGCGCGCGGCGATGGCATCGGCGATTTCGGCGCGCACGGCCTGGATCGCGGGCGCCTTCTCCTGCCGTTCCTCGGGCGTCATCCTGCCGAGCGTCTTGAGCAGCTGGCTGACCCAGCCCTGCTTGCCCAACGCCTCGACGCGCAGCGCCTCGACCGCATCGGCTGTGCCGGCGGCGGCGATCGCGGCAAGCGCCTCGTCCTTGCGGGAATTCCACTCGTTCATGCCCGTATCGTCCATAGGGAGGCCCGCTAGCGGCAAATGCCGCGCAAGGCAAAGCCTGTCGGCGCGCGCTCAGCCCGGCGTATCGAGCGTCTGCACCGCTGAGCCGTGCGCCGCCATCCGTTCGCGCATGAACGCCGCCAGCACCGGATGATCGAGCGCGGCATACTCGCTCGGCGCCATGCCGAGGAACTCATGGCAGTCGCGCACGAAATGGCTCTGGTCGAAATAGAGCGAATCGATCGCATCGATCCAGCCGAGCGAGGGGTCGAGCATGAACTGGGCGAGGCTGCGCATGAATCGCTGGCGGCGCAGCAGCTTCTTGGGCCCGAAGCCGAACGCCTTGCGGCAGAGCCGCTCCATCGTGCGCGGATTGAGACCGGTGCGCTCGGCCATGCCCGCGACATTGGGCAGCGTCGGGTCGAGCAGGACCTGGTGGATGGCGAGGATACGCGGATCCTCGGGTTCGTTGCGCGGGGCCTCCTCGCGGAAGAACGCCACCAGCCGTTCGAGCTCGCGGCTCTCCTGCTCGGGCTCGCCGGTCAGCGCATCGGCCAGAGGCAGGAAATTTGCGAAAGCCGGCTCGGCGCGGCCATCGAATATCCGGTTGGCCATGGTATCGGCCGGTACGTTCATGAACGTCGCCCAGCCGAGCGGCAGCAGGCCGATGCCCCACATCCGGCACGTGTCGAGTTCGAACGACACCGGCTTGCTGCTCGGCCCCATGGTGGCGAAATCCGCCTCGCGCACCTCGCCGCCGCCGTCGATCCGGCTGACCGGATACTTGCCCGAAAAGAACCGCAGGCCGGCCCATTCGGGATGCAGCGCATCGCGCACCGGCCCTTCCGGGCAGTCGAATTCGACGCGATAGAAGGTGGTGAAATAGCGCACCAAATCTTGCGGCGGTTCGTGGAACCGCACCGCGATGTCGCAACCCATTGCCGCCCTCCCCAGAGCGTGTCGCTTTTTTACAATCCCTTCACGGGTCTAACGCCTTTGCGGTAAAAGAAAAGGGCGGCCTTTGCAGACCGCCCTCATGGTGTTGCATATTGGCCGAAATTACGCCGGAAGCGCTTCTTTGGCCTGCGCAATAATGGTCTTGAACGCCCCTTCCTCGTTCATGGCGAGGTCGGCCATGACCTTGCGGTCGAGTTCGATCCCGGCAAGCTTCACGCCGTGCATGAACTGCGAATAGGTGAGCCCTTCGGCGCGCACCGCGGCGTTGATCCGCTGAATCCACAGCGCGCGGAAATTGCGCTTCTTCACCTTGCGGTCGCGATAGGCGTACTGGCCGGCCTTCTCGACCGCCTGGCGGGCGATGCGAATGGTGTTCTTGCGGCGACCGCGATAGCCCTTGGCCTGGTCGAGCAGCCGCTTGTGCTTCTGGCGCGTGGTCACGCCGCGTTTGATGCGAGGCATTTTGTATATCCTTGTCTTGAAGGAACCGGGCCACCCGCTCCCTCCGCCCTTCCACCCGGAGCCTACCGGGATACAATCCGGGTGGAAGGGCGGAGGGAGCGGGTGGCCATGGCTCTAAGCGAAATCAATCAAGCCCGTAGGGCGCCCACTTCTTCACCGTCTTGCTGTCGGCTTCGGACAGCACGGTGGTGCCGCGGTTCTGGCGGATATACTTCGCATTGTGGCTGATCAGGCGGTGGCGCTTGCCCGCGACACCGTGCTTGACCTTGCCGTTGGCGGTGATCTTGAAGCGTTTCTTCACACCGCTCTTGGTCTTCAGCTTGGGCATTTTCATCTCCTTTGCAGAGACACGTCCGAACCGGCCCTGGCAGCCCTTTCGGCCAGGCAGGCAGATAATCACGTGTCAGTGAAGGGCGCGCATCTAGCGCTTTTCGGCGAAAATGCAAGCGGGGAAAGGGCTTGGTGGCGCGCGCCGGGGAACTGCGCGGCATAACCGAGTGTTTCCAGTCCCATGGACATGTCGGCAACCTGGGCGCGCTCGCGCGGATACATGCGCCGGGCGTTTACGCGAGACACGGCGCGCCGGGTGTGGACGCCGCACTGGCTTGCCGCTCGCCCGCGCCCGGCGCGCATTGCGCTTCGCGCCGTCGCCATCGTCCTGCTGGTGCTGTTTGCGATCTGGCTGGTGCTGTTCGTCACCAAGGGGCGGTTTCTCGAGCGGCCGTTCGAGAGCATCGCCTCTTCCTCGCTCGAGCGCGAAGTCGAGGTCGGCGGCGATTTCCAGCTCTATTTCGCGCCCTTCTCGCTCAAGTTCGTCGCCGAGGACCTGACCCTGGCCAACACCGAATGGGCAGGCGAGGACGCGCCGGCGATGTTCGATGCGAAGCTGATCGACACGCGAATTTCACCCTTCTCGCTGGTCTGGGGCCCGGTTCGGGTGCACCGGCTCACGCTCGAAGGTGCCAGCGCCGACCTGCGCTGGAACGACGACCGCACGCTCAACAACTGGACCTTCGGCGAGGAAGACCCCGACGCCGAATTCACGCTCCCGCGGATCAAGCGGGCGCGCGTCGAAGGGACCCAAATCGCCTATCGCGACCCGGTGATGGAGCTGCTGGCCGAGATCGGGATCGACACGGTCGCTGCGGAGGATACCGCATTCGCCGACGACATCCGCTTTTCCGGCTCGGGTTCGACGCAGGGGCGCCCGTTCACCCTTTCGGGGAGCCTGATGTCGCCGAACGAGACCGTGGCGGGCGGACGCAACAAGCTGGCGCTCAACCTGCAGGCCGGGGCGACCAGGGTCGATGTCTATGGCACGCTGCCGGGCGCAACCGAGATCGAAGGCGCGGATCTTGCGGCGCGCACGCGCGGCCCGAACATGGCGCTGCTGTTCGATTTCATCGGCGTCGCCGTGCCGGCCAGCCGCACCTACGATCTGCGCTCGAACGTGACCTATGCCGACGCGGAATGGCGTATTACCGATCTCGAGGGAACGGTCGGCAACAGCGACCTCGCCGGGTCGGTGACGGTCGGCATGCCCGATGGGCGGATCGATATCCGCGCCGATCTGCGCAGCAATTCGGTCGACGCGGTCGATCTCGGCCCGGCCTTCGGTTACGACCCCGACCGCGTCGCCGCGCAGGGGCTGACGCGCAGCGTCAACGGCCGCCCGCGTCTGCTCCCCGACGGCGAGTTGCGGGTCGACGCGATCCGGCAATTCGACGCGCATATCGAATACGCCATCGGGACGGTGAAGAACCGCCATTTCCCCGTGTCCGACGTGTCGCTGGTGGCCGATCTCAAGCAGGGCGTGCTGCAGTTGAACCCGGTCAGGATGAACCTCGCCGGCGGCGGCTTCAGCGGCAACGCCACCATCGACGCGACCGGCGCGCCGGTGAAGAGCAATTTCGACATCCGCCTGTCACCGACCAATATGGGCCGCCTGCTGACTCGTTTCGGGGTGCAGGAGAGCGGCACCACCGGAACGATGTCGGCGCGCGCCCAGATGCGCGGCGTCGGCGACAGCATCCGCGAAATGCTCGGCAACGGGCGCGGACGGATCGCGGTGATCATTCCGCAGGGTACCTTGTGGGCGCAGAACGCACAGCTCGCCGAACTCGACCTCGGCACGTTCGTCCAGCTGATGTTCGAAGACGAGGAGAAGGAGCCGATCGAGGTCAATTGCGGGCTCGTCGCCTTCACCGTGCGCGGAGGCGTGGCGGCGGCCGACCCGATCCTGATCGACACCAAGAAGAACGTGATCCTCGGGCGCGGCGGGTTCAGCTTCAGGAACGAAGTGCTCGATCTCGCCGTGCGCGCCGACGGCAAGGATTTCAGCCTGTTCTCGGGCCAGTCGCCGATCGGACTCGGGGGCTATCTCGCCGAGCCCGCGGTCGACCCGATCAGCGGCGAGCTGCTGGGACGTGCCGGCGCCGGGATCGGCCTGGCCGTGGTCGCCACGCCGGTCGCTGGATTGCTCACCTTCATCGATCCCGGCGATGCCAAGGCCGCCGCTTGCGGACCGGTGCTGGCCGGCGCGAGCGCCAAGGCGCAGCGAACCGAGGACGGCGAACCGCGCGACGATGTCGGCCGCGGCACCACCGCGAAATCGGAGGACGGCAAGGACAGCGAGGAGAAGGAGGAGAAGCAGAGGAAGAAATTCCTCGGCATCTTCTGAGCGCCCTTGCGGGCCCTGCCGACAGCCCGCGGCCCGGCTAATCGAGACTGCGCTCCTCGATGATCTCGAAGCGCGCCGGCAGTACGCCCGAGCGCAGCATAATCGCGAATTGGTCTGCGCTTTCGACCGTGAAGCCTCCGGCCAGCTGCAAGGATCCGCCGACGATCGGTTCGTGGATCATAGGTGCGGAAACAACCTCGTCGTCGACGATGATCGCCATCGGACTCCCGACATTTGCCCGCGTCAGGGCCGCAAGCTTCTCCGCACCCTCCCGGTCGAAACCAATGGCGATTGCGGGTTGGTTGGTGTTCGGATCGAATATCGACCGCGCATCGACGATGTGCTCGCCGTCGATGCCGCCAAGCTTCCGTACGGCAACGGGTCCCGATCCGTCCGTCATCCGAAGAATCACGCTGCCGGGGGGTGAGAAGCCCTCCATCACGTCCCTCGGCAGAGCGCTCATATCGAGCAGCTTGAACTCGAGTTTTCCGGTCCGCCCGACAGCCAGCTCGATTGCCTCCCGGCTGCCGGTCCCGGCGACATCGATTACGAGCCGATCCGAACCGACCCTGCTGGTTCCGAGGACCGTGAAGCCCATCGCTTCGAGACGGGCGTTCAGCACGGGAATGCTCTCCTCGACGAGCGCCGCCGTCGCGGGCCGGTCGCCCGGCTCCTTCGCGACAGCCTCGCCATCCACCCGCAGGACGTATTGATGCGTGGGTCCCAATTGCGCAGCCAACCGATCGCAGGCCCCCAATCCCAGAGCCGCAAGCAAGATAAGCGCGATCGCGCGCGAATGCAGACGTTTCAGCATCATCCCGAACTGGTGCTTCGACCGACCCGCTTTTGCAAGCTGCAATCCTCGAGCGGCCACCGCTGCCGGAAACTACCCCATCGCCTCCAGCACATCTTCCAAACGAGCCGGATCGCCGAGCGCGATGACCCTGCCGTCGCTCTCGGCATCGAGCGGATTGCCCTGCCAGTCGGACATCGTCCCGCCCGCCCCTTCTACCACCGGCACCAGCGAGGCATAATCGTGGAGCTTGAGGCCCGCCTCGATCACGAGATCGACATGGCCGCTCGCAACGAGGCCGTAATTGTAGCAGTCGCCGCCATAGACGATCTTGCGCTCGGCGACGGCCTTGGCGACGCCCATGAAGGCGTCGACATCGTCGCCTGCGAACTGGTGCGGCGAGGTGGTGGCGAGCACCGCGTCGGAAAGCTCCTTGCACGGCGCCACCTGCGTCGGCCTGCCGTTGAACATCGTGCCCTGGCCGATCACGCCGACCCAGCGCTCCTTCAGGATCGGCTGGTCGATCACGCCCAGCACCGGCCAGCCATCCTGCATCAGCGCGATCAGCGTGCCGAAGATCGGCCGCCCGGCGATGAAGCTGGTGGTGCCGTCGATCGGGTCGAGCACCCATTGCCGCGCCGCGCCGGGATTGGAATCGCCGTATTCCTCGCCGACGATCCCGTCCCCGCCGCGCTCGCTCTCGAGGATCGCGCGCATCGCCGCCTCGGCCGCGCGGTCGGCCTGCGTGACCCAGGTCATGTCGGGCTTACGTTCTTCTTCGTATTCGGCGCGGAACAGCACCCTGATAGCCTGCCCCGCGGCATCGGCGAGGCGGTTGGCGAGCTGGACGTCTGCATCGGTCGGCATGGCCGTGCCATGTGGACTGGCCGCGCGCCGGTCAAGCGCAGAACCGCTTGCCCGGCCGTATCGCGAGCGATTATACAGTGCAAACAGCGGGATAGGGTTGCAGGAACGGGTGGGAGCGGAAGGCGATTCGGACAGTTGGAGCGACGGGCCGGCGCCGCTTTCGGGCGTTTCGGTCGACGGGGCTCCCTTGTCCGAGAATCGCGCCCCGGCTCCCGATCTCGCGCCGTGGGTGGCGCGGGTGGTATCGGCCAAAATCGCCAACGGACCCGAGACGACGATCGCGTGCGGGATGTGCAACGATCTCGTCTATGTCCGCGTGGTGTTCGACGGACGCTGGACCGCCCGCAGCGCCGACAGCCAGAGTGCCTATGCCGACGAACCGCTGCTGTTCGGACAGCATTCCAAGTTCATGCCGCTCACATGCACCGGCAACATCATGTCGGCAGGGTTCGGCCTGCGCGCAGGCGCGTTCCATGCGCTGACCGGGCGCCGGGCGGACGCGATCGTCGACCGGATCGAACGCGCCGATCCGTTCGGATTGCTCGAGGGCGAATCGCGCGAAATCTTCGCCGCCGCGCATTCGCCCGAGGAATGGAACCACGCGCTGGAGGAGGCCATGCGCCGCTTCGTCGAGCGGACGCAGCCCGGCCCGCCGGACCCGATCTCGACCGCCTTCGAACTCGCCGCCTTCGCCGATCCGGGCCTTTCGCCGGCCGATTTCGCCGACAGCCGGAATATCAGCCTGCGCAAGCTCGAGCGCGTGGTGAAGCGCGATTTCGGCCTCACCCCCAAATGCGTGCTGCGCCGCGCCCGCGCGCTCGACCTGGCGGCGCAATTGTGCGGCGTGGCCGACGACGGCGAGGAGGAGGCGATGATGCTGCGCTATTTCGACCAGTCGCACCTGATCCGCGAATTCGCCGCCTTTTTCGGCGTCACCCCGCAGGAATTCCGCAAGCGCCCGCGCCCGCTGCTGACGATCACGCTCGAACAGCGCCAGGCGCGGCGGCTGGAGGAACTCGAACGGCTCGGGCCCGACGCGAAACGGCCGTGGCGGCTGAGCTGATTTTGTCCGAAGCCGCCGGATGCGGCGCTATGCCTCAGTCGAACAGGCTGGAGACCGAACTCTCGTCGGCGATGCGGCGCACCGCCTCGCCGATCAGCGGGGCAATGGTGAGGATGCGGATGCGCTCCGAATCGTTCGCCGCATCGGTCGGGCGGATGGTGTCGGTGATGACCAGCTCGGTCAGCTTCGAGCCGTCGACCCGCGCGACCGCGCCGCCCGACAGCACGCCGTGGGTGATGTAGGCGGCAACCGAGGAAGCGCCCTGTTCGAGCAGCGCCTCGGCGGCGTTGCATAGCGTGCCGCCCGAATCGACGATGTCGTCGATCAGGATGCAATGCCGGCCCTTCACGTCGCCGATGATGTTCATGACCTCGCTCTCGCCGGGGCGGTCGCGGCGCTTGTCGACGATCGCCAGCGGCGCGTTGTCGAGCCGCTTGGCGAGCGCGCGGGCGCGGACCACGCCGCCGACATCGGGGCTGACGACCATCAGGTCGCGGTCGCCGTAGCGCGCCTGGATATCGGCCGCCATCACCGGAGCGGCGTAGAGGTTGTCGGTCGGGATATCGAAGAAGCCCTGGATCTGACCGGCATGCAGGTCGACCGCGAGCACCCGGTCGGCGCCCGCCTCGGTGATCAGATTGGCGACCAGCTTGGCCGAGATCGGCGTGCGCGGGCCGGGCTTGCGGTCCTGCCGCGCATAGCCGAAATAGGGCACCACTGCGGTGATCCGGCTGGCCGAAGCGCGCCGCAGCGCGTCGATCCCGATCAGCAGTTCCATCAGGTTGTCGTTGGCGGGGAAGCTGGTCGGCTGGATCAGGAAGACATCCTCGCCGCGCACGTTCTCGTGGATCTCGACGAAGATTTCCTCGTCGGCGAAGCGCCGCACCCCGGCATCGACCAGCGGCATTTCGAGATAGGCCGCGATCGCCCGCGCGAGCGGCAGGTTCGAATTGCCGGACATGATCTTCATCGCAGGCGGTCCTCGCTGGCGGGAATCGGTTGCCGCGGGCTTAGCGCAGGGGACGCGGGATGCAACATTGCGGGCGGGCGATGTCCCCGATGTGGTGGTGCGGGGCGTGCTGCTAACGGCTCAGAGCGGGCGGATAGGGGGCGGCGCTTTGGGTTCGGGCCGAGCGACTATCGGCCGCTAGCGAACCCTTTTAAGGCATCGGAACTCCAACTGATCGCTGCCGAAAGCGGACCCTCGCAGCGCTGAATCCCATTCACAAGAAATTCGGGATGTCTTTACCAACCACGATATGTGATTGTGATGAAGGCGCTATAGAGGACGAATATTATGGGTCTCGTTGATTCTTTGAAGCATGGCTTAGCCGGTTTCGCGTTGATCGCTACAGCAGGCGCAACGACCTCGGGAGCTCAAGTGCCAGACGTTGAAATTCCCGCAACACCCGAAGCCTTGTCGCGACTAGATGCATACGTACGGGGTGTCGCTGCCACTTCGCAATTTTCTGGAGTGATTCTGGTCGCCAGAGACGGCGAAGTGATTTTCGCACGCGCATACGGTGATCGAGACGAAAAGACGGGTGACCCGCTTACGCTGGATACACGGTTTGACCTGGCCTCCGCGGGGAAGATGTTCACGGCGACGGCAATCTTGCAACAGATCGCGCAAGGCAAGCTGTCGTTACAGAATAGAATCGGAGACATCCTCACAGACTATCCAAACGCAGCGATGCGAAATGCGACGATCTATCAGCTTTTAACGCACACCGCAGGTGCCGGAGAAACCAACGCTCTTTTTTACCCGGATTGTCTTTATTGGCGTGGCAGCGAGCCGAGCGTATCCGACATCGTTGCACTTTACGCAGACCGCGATCCGACACATCCGCCCGGCACGAAACAGGAATACAGCAACCACGGCCTGATGCTGCTTGGCCGAGTAGTAGAAGTCCTTTCTGGTGAAGATTACCGTTCTTACGTGCAAAACCACATATTCCGTCCCGCTGGGATGGACGCCGCGCACGCGAACGACCCCTGCCGTATCGACGACTCCCGCCAAGCCATCAGCTATGTTGCGGTAGCCAATGAACGGGTGCCAAACTGTTTCACCGTACTCGACGGGGGCTGGCCGGCAGGCGGACAGCTATTTTCAGCGGATGATATCCTGCGCTTCGTGATAGCGCTTGAGCGAGGAGAACTTGGCGTTCCGAAGGCGATTTTCGACGAGGCGACTACGCCCGCATCAGGCGGCTTTGGACTCGGTTTCTTCGCAACGGATTATGGAAAGGAATATCTCCCTCGCGATCTTCGGTGGGGCCATGGCGGGCAACTTTACGAGCAGTGCACCGATGTTCGAACGTATGCGGCAACAGGAGAGACCATCATCACACTAAGCAATAAAGGCAATCCGGTGTGTTTCCGCGTTGCTGCCTTTCTTCACGAAGACTGGAAAGTCCGAAATGCGCCAGCAAACCCGTAATCTGAACGGTTGTCACGGTCGGGTTGCGACAATCCCGTCCTAAAAGCAGACAGTCCGCTTTCCACTCAATTCCAGACATGCATATGGACCGGCAGTAGCCGCCCCATAGCGGCCCGCCAAAAAACACTTTCCTACACGCCCCGTGTTGTGGCCTACCCTTGCGATGGCCACAAACACCACCCGCGCCCCCGCGCATACCCTCCGCCGCCGTCCCGGCTGGTTCCGTCCCGTCCCGCTGCGCTCGCGGCGCGACGGGTGGAGCGAGGCGCGGCAATGCGCGTTTCTGGTCCAGCTCTACGTCACCGGCTCGGTCACCGCCGCGGCCAAGGCGGTCGGGATGAGCCGGGCGAGCGCCTATCGCCTGCGCGAGCGCGAGGAGGCGGAGAGCTTCGCGCATACCTGGGACCGGGTGCTGTCGCTGCCCGGGTGGGAACGCGCCGAGGCGCCGCGCGAGGATTTCCGGAAGGTGACGACTGCGACGCTGCTGGCGCGGCTCGAACGCGAGCTGGTGCAGCCGGTGGTCTATCGCGGGGCGATGCCCGGCATCCGGACAAAGCCCGACATTTCAACGCTCTTGCGAGTCATGCGGCGGACGGCACACTGGCCCGTCGACCCGTACGAGGGCGACTGAGGCGGTGGCGGCAAAGTTTTTTATCGACCCCGGTTCGGCGGTCCACGCAAACCCGTCCGGGCGGGCACGATCACGCTCAGATGCGATGCTCGCCCTTGATCCAGCGCGCGTCTTTCCTCGATGTGCGCAGGACCCTTGCGCTGGGGGAGAAGGCAGTTCTTCTCCGCGCGCGTCAGACCCGATGCTCGCCTTTGATCCAGCGCACGGTGCCCGAGCTGGCGCGCATCACCACGCTGTCCGTCGTCATCACCCCGCCGCGCAGCCGCTTGACCCCGTCGAGCAGCGAGCCGCTGGTCACGCCGGTGGCGGCGAAGATGCAATCGCCGCTCGCCAGGTCCTCGAGCTTGTAGATGCGGTCGAGATCCTCGATCCCCCATTTGCGCGCGCGCGCCTTCTCGTCCTCGTTGCGGAACACCAGCCTTCCGTTGAACTGCCCGCCGACGCAGCGCAGCGCGGCCGCCGCAAGCACGCCCTCGGGCGCGCCGCCCTGGCCCATATACATGTCGATCGTGGTATCCGGATCGGTGGTCGCGATCACCCCGGCGACGTCGCCGTCGCCAATCAGCACCACGCCGCAGCCGAGCGAACGCAATTCGGCGATGATGTCGGCATGGCGCGGGCGGTCGAGCACGCAGACGATGATGTCCTTCGGCGCGACGCCCTTGGCTTCCGCGACCGCGGCGACGTTCTCGCTCACGCTCTTCTCGAGGCTGATGACGCCTTCGGGGTAGCCCGGGCCAACCGCGAGCTTGTCCATATAGGTGTCGGGTGCGTTGAGCAGGCAGCCCTGCTCCGCCGCCGCCAGCACCGCCAGCGCGTTGGGCCCGGCCTTGGCGGTGATGGTGGTGCCTTCGAGCGGGTCGAGCGCGATATCGATCTTCGGGCCGCCGTCGGGCGCGCCGCCGACCTTCTCGCCGATATAGAGCATCGGCGCCTCGTCGCGCTCGCCCTCGCCGATCACCACCGTGCCGTCGATATCGAGCTCGTCGAACGCCTTGCGCATCGCCTCGACCGCGGCGGCATCGGCCGCCTTTTCGTCGCCGCGCCCGATCAGCGCCGAGGCGGCCACCGCCGCCGCTTCGGTCACACGCACCATTTCGAGCACCAGCACCCGGTCGAGCACGTTGGATTTCGACGGTTTTGCACTCGTGTTCATGGCGAATTCAGTCCCTCTTGCCAGCTTGGGCGGCGCTGTAGCAGGGAAGGCGCGAATGTCGAGAATTGTCCGGTCGGTGGCTGCGGCATTGGTGCTGTGCGCTGTGCCGCTGAGCGCGCAGGATGCGGACAACGTTACCGCGGAAGAGGCGCTCGAGACGGCCGGCGAGGCCTACGGTCCGCCTGCGCCCGAACCCGAGTGCGAGCCGCAGCAGGGCGACGAGATCGTGGTCTGCGCGCGCGAGCAGGAGCAGTCGCAATTCCGCATCCGCTCCGACGACGACGCGGAAAACGACTATGCGCGCGAGACCATGAACAGGGGCGATCCCAGGGCGCCCGACGTGGGCGGCCCGGGCATCTTCCGGGGCAAGGCGACGATCGGCGGGATGTGCATCCCCGGACTGCAGAAATGCCCGCCACCGCCCGCAATCTTCGTCGACTTTTCCGAATTGCCCGAAGCGCCGCCGGGGTCCGATGCCGACCGGGTCGGGCGCGGGCTGGCCCCGACGGGGAACGAGACCGGGACCCAGTCCGAAGATACGCCGGACGGCAGCGGGAACGAAGCCGCGGCCGGCGAGGCACAACCGCCGCAATAGGGACGGTTTCGAAAGCGCTCAACGGGCAGCAGACGAGTCCCTGGTTGCGTGCGGATCGCACATCCGTGCGATCCTTTGGCTGTTCCGTCCCACGCCCCTGCCCGGCGTGTTTTTGTGGCGTCTGTTCGGGCATCGCTTCGCGCTGCCCTGCGCCCGGCAACAGCCCGCTTCTGGCGGTCCGATGCTTGCCGCAATGCGACAGGTTCCGTCACCGCCAGCGAACAAACCTGGGTGGGGAGTGGGCTGGTGCCGCACCTGGCGATCCGACGACTGCCAGGCAGTGACAGGTCTCGTCACCGCCGCAACACGAAACCTCACGCGATGATCTGCATCGTCAGCGGCGGCGCGGTGAGGCTGTCCGAATCGCGCAGCAGGTCGAGCGCGCGGGCGACGTTGCGTTCCGGCCCCTCATGCGCGACCATCGCGACCAGCACCTCGCCGCCCTCCTCGACCCGGCCTTCCTGGATCAGGCTCTCGATCGAGACGTCGGCATCGCGCATCGCCGCGGTCATCTCGGCGAGCACGCCGGGCCGGTCGTTGACCGTAAAGCGCAGATAGGTGCGGCCGGTGCGGTCGCCGCCCTCGGCCTTCTCCATCGGGGCAAGCTGCGCGACCGGGACCGAGAAGGCCGGCCCTGCCTCGCCACGGGCGATATCGATCAGGTCGGCGACCACCGCGCTCGCGGTCGGTCCGTCACCTGCTCCCGCGCCCTGGAACAGCAGGCGGCCGGAGAAATTGCCTTCGGCAACGACCGCATTGGTCGCCCCGGTAACGCTGGCGAGCGGGTGCTGCTTGGGCACGAGGCACGGCTTGACCCGCTGGAGCAGGCGCAGCGTCTCGCCGTCGCTCGCTTCGCAATCGGCCGTGCCGACCAGCCGCACGACGTAACCGAGCCGGTCGGCCTGCGCGATATCGGCGGCGCGCACGCGGGCAATGCCCTCGGTTTCGACCGCGTCGAAATCCATCCGCGCCCCGAACGCGATCGCGGCGAGGATGGCAAGCTTGTGCGCGGCGTCCACGCCCTCGATGTCGAATGTCGGATCGGCCTCGGCGTAGCCCAGCCGCTGCGCCTCGGAGAGCGTATCGGCGAAATCGGCGCCGCTCTTTTCCATGGTCGAGAGGATGTAGTTCGAAGTGCCGTTGAGAATGCCGTAAATGTGCTCGATCGAATTGGCCGCGGTGCCTTCGCGCAAGCCCTTCACCACCGGGATTCCGCCAGCCACCGCGGCTTCGAACTTGAGCGGCGTCCCGCCTGCTTCGGCCGCCTCGGCCAGCTCGAGCCCGTGATGCGCGATCATCGCCTTGTTGGCGGTGACGAAGCCCTTGCCTGCGCGAATCGCGTTGCGCGCCAGCGTCAGCGCCGCACCGTCGGCACCGCCGACGAGTTCGACCACCGCATCGACGTCGTCGCGCTCGGGCAGCCTCGCCATGTCGTCGACCCAGTCGAACGCGGACAGGTCGACGCCGCGATCCTTGGTCCGGCTGCGCGCGCTGACCGCGACGATCTCGAGCGGTCGCCCCGCACGCGCGGCGACCAGCGCAGCGTTGGTTTCGAGCAGGCGGATGACCCCCGCGCCCACGGTGCCGACGCCGGCCAGTGCGATGCGTAGCGGCTCAGCCATCGGCAATCGCCTCTCCGGCCGGAAAGCCGAACGCGGTGCGCACGCTGTCGGGGACACGCTCGGGCCGCCCTTCGGGCAGGTGGACATGTACCGCGACCAGCCGGATGTCTGCCCGGTGCGTGCCGTCGTCGGCGCCGTAGAACCCGATCCGCTTTTCGATGCTCGAATTGCCGATCCGCTCGACCGTCAGCCGTCCCTCGATCATTTCGTCGCAGCGGATCGGGGCGAGATAGTCGACCTCGGCCCGGCGGACATGGAATTCGATATCCGCGGGCATGCCGTGCGCGCGGCGGTCGCGATAGAACTCGGTGACGAGGAGATCGGCATATTCGAGATAGCGCGAATTGAAGACGACCGATTGCGGATCGACCTCGGAATAGCGCACGCGAAAGCGGTGGGTGAAGGCGTCTGTCATCGTGCCCGCCCTAGACCGGGGCGGGGACGGATGGGAACCAGTTTGTCTTGGTGCAGGGCTAAGCCCGGTTTCAGCAGAGCGGAGTGGTTGCGGCGGAGATGGGGTTTGTCGCTTCCGGCGGGGGCGCGGCCTGTCGCTGCTTGGCCGTCGTTGGGCCGCCGGGAGCGGCACCGGCCCGAGTCTTTCGTTGCGTGCGGATCGGACCTCCGTCCGATCCTTGGCTGTCCCATCCCACGCCCTCACCCGGCCATCCCGACCATAGTGACCTATGGGTGGCCGGGTGGGGGCGTGGGATGGGACAGCCCCGGCGGTCAGATACTTGCCAGGCAGCGACAGGCCTCGTCCCCGCCGGAAAACGAAGCACCACTAACTGCGATTGCGCTGGCACGGTCCCAACTGGTCGAGAACGAAGCGATAGTCGGCCTCGGCCTGCGCTTGCGAGGCGCCGTCGCTCGACAGGTTCGCACCGCGCGGCAGACGCGGCGGCAGGAAGCAGGCGAGACGATACCAGGCCAGCGTCTGCGGTTGCGGCGGACGCGCCGCCTGGTCGACGATCTCGCTCCACGACACGCCCCAGACCGGGCGCATGCCGGGCCGGCGGACCACTGTGACCGAAACCGGCGCGCCGCTCGCGGTATCGAGGAACAGCTGCGTCTCCGATTCGTCTGCAAGATTGCCTTCGACCGACAACGCCTCGCGCACGCCGGTGATTGCGGGAGGCGCATCGGGCGCGGCAAACCCGGCCAGTACCGGGCGCAGCCGCGCCTCGAGGTCCGGGCTCCAGTCGAGTTGCGCATGCGGCCCCGCCAGCGCGATCTCGCCGGGGCGACCGTCGACCCGGCGGGTGAACAGCAGCACTTCGCGCTTCTTCAGCTTGGGCGCCTTCCCGTCCATGTCGAGCGGCACGTCGACGAGATAGCGCAGCGATTCGCCGACCGGACGCGAGCCGCTCAGCAGCGCTGTCGTCTCCGCCTCGATATAGAGACGGACCTCGCCGGGACGCAGCCCGGGCGAGCGCTCCGGCTCGACCTCCGCCTGCTTGCGGATCTGTGCGCGGATGACGGAATCGGCCTTCGCCGCGAGATCGGCAAGGTCGGCATAGGTTTGCGCGGGGCCGGCCGGGTACGGCTGAGCCAGCACGACTTGCGGCAGGCCGCATCCCGCTGTGAAAAGGCAGGCGATCGCTGCCATGTACAAGAAATTTCTCAACATATCCGTCCCGTTACTGAACAATTCGGACGCCGCGTGAACGAATCGAGCGACCGTGCGTTTCGACACTGGCCCGTGAATCCCGTGTTAACCGATAAAGCGTTTGCGCGGGGTTGGCATCGCAGCTAAAGGGGCCGCCGGTCTGGGGAGGCTATAACAGAACAACCCCAGGGACGCTTGCACCGCGTTGAGCAAAACGCGGCAAAACCCGCCATTGCCGGCACCGGCAATGCAAGAAGGGTGGACAGCGAGCGATTCTTTTTGGCAGGGTCGCAGGCCTTGTCGAAGAGCAAACCGCCGGATCCCCCGATCCGGCACGTGACGATGGAGTGATGGAGCTGAATGGCCTACGCTGACCAACAGATGAGCGGCAACAGGATTGTCGCGATCATCATCGTGGCGCTGATTCATATCGTCCTCGGCTACGCCCTGATTACCGGCCTCGCCTACAGCGCGGTGAAGAAGGTGGTCGAGCGCGTGACGACGGTCGACATCGAAGAGCCGCCGCCCCCCGAAGAGGAGCCGCCGCCGCCGCCCGAGCCGCAGCCGGATACCTCTCCGCCGCCGATCGTGGCGCCGCCGCCGCCGGTGCAGCTCAACACGACTCCGCCGACGGTCCGGACCCAGCCCACATTCCCGCCGCCCGCGCCGCCGGTGCTGGTGGTGCCGCCGCCGGCTCCAGTCGCCCCGCCGCCCCCGCCGCCTCCTCGGTTCCAGCCCAAGGATCCGACGCCGCGCGGAAGCCCCGGTCGCTGGGCCAACACCAACGACTATCCCTCGCGCGCACTGCGCGAGGAGCGCGAGGGTGTGACGCGTTTCACCGTGACCGTTGGCACCAATGGCCGCGTAACCAATTGCCGCATCACCGGATCGAGCGGGCACTCCGATCTCGACCAGACGACTTGTCGCCTGATCGAGCGCCGCGCACGCTTCAATCCCGCAACCGACGGCAATGGCGACGAAGTCACCGGCACATGGTCCAACGCCGTCCGCTGGGAAATTCCCGAATGACGAGAGTAGAGGCGCCCGCTGTGGCGAGCGCCGGGGTTTAGGATCATTTTTTCGAATTACCTGAGAGGAAACTCGCTATGATTATCGAACTTCTTACAGTGGCTACGGGCTCCGACGCGGCGCCGCGCACCGACTTCAGCTTCCTGCATGCCATGAACCAGGGCGGCGTGATCGCATGGTCGATCTTCGGCGTGCTGGTGATCATGTCGGTCGGATCGTTCTACATCCTGATCACCAAACTGCTCGAACAGCAGAAGATCATGAACCAGTACAAGAAGGTGCGGACCGATTTCTGGCGCGCCAACTCGCTCGCCGAAGGCCGCAACAAGCTCGACAAGAACAGCGCCTGGCGCCAGGTCGTCGACGACGGTCTCAAGGCGCAGGAATCGCACGGCAAGATGACCGACAGTCTCGAAGCGCATGACTGGCTGCACGGTTCGCTCGCGCGTTCGGAAGCCTCGATCAATTCGAAGCTTGCCGGCGGCCTGCCGTTCCTCGCCACGGTCGGCGCGACCGCGCCGTTCGTCGGCCTGCTCGGCACCGTGATCGGCATCTATCGCGCGCTGATCAATATCGGCATCGAAGGTTCGGCATCGATCGACAAGGTCGCCGGTCCGGTCGGCGAGGCGCTGATCATGACCGCCATCGGCCTGCTCGTCGCGGTGCCGGCGGTGCTCGCCTACAACTGGCTGCAGAGCCGCAACAAGCGGATTGCGGAAATGCTGTCGGGCTTTTCGACCGACATCCTCGCGAACATCAATTCGCAGGGTGCGGTGAAGCCGGCAATCATGACCAAGGCCTCGACGCAGCAGGCATCGAAAGCCGCCAGGACTGCCCCGGCGGCCGCGGCCAAGCCGGCGTCGGCCACCACGCCGCCCAGGAAACCCTGAACTCGAACCGCACCCCGGCGGGTTTTCCGGAAGGGAGCCCGCCGGATCGAGAAGGCAAGGGATAGGACGATACTATGTCGATTGAGATAGGCGGAACCGGCGAAACGCCGATGTCGGACATCAATACCACGCCGCTCGTGGACGTGATGCTGGTGCTGCTGATCATCTTCCTGATCGCGATTCCGGTGGCGATCCAGCAGATCGAGAACCTCGAAATCCCGATCATGGAATCGGTCGAATCGAAGAACAAGGTCGAGAACCTGCTGATCACCGTCACCACGACCGATGCAGAGGGCCGTACGGGCAACGTGATCAAGACCGGCTATACCGGCGCCACGCGCGAGGGCGAATGCCGCGTCTACATCAACAACACCACGCTGGTGTCGTCCGAGGAACTGTACGATCAGGCCTTCAAGCGGCTCGACGATATCGTCAGTCGCGCCGGGGGGCCGGAAGCGATCATGGCCGAGCCCGAGTTGATTCCGCAGGTCCACATCCGCGGCGACGTCGATGCGCCGTGGCGCTGCGTCGCGGGCACGATCTACAATATCCAGGCGGCCGGATATCCGACCGTCGGCTTCATTTCGAACCCGGTCGACCCGAACGGCTGATCGCCGCGACCGGACGACAACAGGAGTAATTCACCATGGCGATGACAGGCGGCAAGGACGATGGCAGCCCGATGATGGAGATGAACACGACGCCGTTGATCGACGTCATGCTCGTGCTTCTCATCATGTTCATCATCACCATTCCCGTTGCCACCCACTCGGTCGATATCGACCTGCCGGTTCCGAACCCGGATCCGCCGCCGGAAGACATGATCGATCCGATCAAGAACAAGATCGTGCTGACCCAGGCCGGCGAAATCCTGTGGAACGGCGACTCGATCGACGACAGCGAACTCGTCCGCAATCTCGAGATCACCAAGACCATCGATCCCGAACCCGAACTGCAGTTCGAACCCGAAGCGCTCGCGAGCTACGATCTCTCGGCGCGCGTGCTGAATATCATCAAGGTTTCGGGCGTGACCAAATTCGGTTTCGTCGGAAACGAAAAGTACCGGGTATTCGCCGGCGGCGAGTAACCGCCCGACAGGGCACACCGATACCAGCGGGCCGACAGGCCCGAGACGGGGGGCGGAGCGATCCGCCCCCTTTCCGTGTGCCGGACCCTCCAGCCATCACCGGCTTGACTGATCGCTCCGTTATGTTATGTTATTACACATAACTGGGAGAGCGCCGATGCAACTCGCAGCCGAGACCGGTCCGATGGCGGAAATCAACACCACGCCTTTGATCGACGTGATGCTGGTGCTGCTGATCATGTTCATCATCACCATCCCGGTCGCCACCCATTCGGTCGATATCGACCTGCCGCGCGACTGCCCGGGTTGCCCCACACCCGACCGACTCAAGAACAAGATCGTGATCGATGCGGCCGACAGGGTGCTGTGGAACGGGAAACCGGTGACCCAACGGCAGTTGGCCATTTTGCTGCATAATACCAAGCTGTTGCCGGTCGAGCCCGAACTGCAATTCGAACCGGTCGCCAATGCGCGCTATGCCATATCCGCGCAGACCCTCAACACGATCAAGCTCTCGGGCGTCACCAAGTTCGGCTTTGTCGGCAACGAGCGCTACCGGCAGTTCGCAAGCACCGAATGACCGGCCACAGGCCGCGACGGCGGGTTTGCAGGAGCTTCGATCACGGGCAACCGATCGGCCGGATCGATACGCTCCCGATCCTGATCTTGTGTATGTGTCTGGCGTGCATGTTCCTCGCGACCTGGAAGGTTCCCGACCATGCACTCACCATCGGTTTCCCCGTCATCGATCCGACGATGGCAAATGACGGTATCGTCCCGGTCCACCGGGTTGCGGTCAAGCCGGACGGCACGGTGACGCTCGATGGCACTCCTACCGATCGGGCCGGGTTGTCGGAGACGCTGCAGAGGCTCGCTCTCGCGACGCCGGCCCCCGGCCTGGTGTTCGAGCCATCGAGCGATGCCGGCTACGATGATGCGCTCCATACACTTGCAATCATCGCCTCGGCAGGCCTTGCCGAAGAGCAATTCTGTTTCGGAGGCCTGTCCGAACATCGCGATTTCGGCGCGGACTGGTCCGGGGAACCGATGTATTTCTCGATCCCAGTCCTTGAAATACGTGAACCGGAAAGGTCGCGCGCGACCGTCCCGCCCCGTCAATCGCTTCCCGAGTGCGATCCTGGCCGGATCGTCCATCGCCTCGACTAGACCCTGTTTCAGCAATGCTGAAACGGTAGCGGCACCGGCCCGCTCCCTGCTGGAGCGATTTCACCTTCGCCGAAACAGAGTCTATCGCTCTCCCGGGAGGTCCACGCGCATCGCCTCTCCCGCCAGCGTCTCGGCTTCGAGCAGCAATTCCTCGTCGACCGAGCCCTGCGGCATCGCCTCGCGGCCGAGCATGGTCATCACCGGCACCGCGAGCGGGCTTACACGATCGAGCTCGACATGGACGAGCTGCTCGGCCGAGCGCTCGAGCAGATCCGCGAGCCGCCCGACATCGGTCAGCCGCGCGCGCGCATCGGCCCAGGCAGCTTCGAGCAGCACGTGTTCGGGTTCGTATTTGCGCAGCACGTCGTAGATCAAATCGGTCGAGAAGGTGACCTGCTTGCCGGTCTTGCGCTTGCCGGGATGCTGGCGTTCGACCAGCCCCGCGATCACCGCGACTTCGCGGAAGGCGCGTCGCAGCAGGTGCGATTCCTGCACCCAGTCGACGAATTCGTGCGCGAGGATATCGGGCGACAGCAGCACACCGGGATCGCTCACCGGCTTCAACCCCCAGACCGCGAGCGAGTAGTCGTTGGCGACGAAACCGCCGGGCAAAAGCCCGCGATCCTCCATCCGCCGCATGATCAGCATGCCGAGACTCTGGTTCGCGTTCCAGCCCTCGAACGTGTAATAGACGCTGTAATGCTTCTTCTGATGGGGGAAGCTCTCGACCAGCAGCTCGCCCGGCCCCGGCATGCGGCTGCGCCAGTCCTGCACTTCGAGCCATTCGCGCACATCGTCGGGAAAGCGCGCCCAGCCCGCGCGATCGACGAGCATTGCACGGACCCGCTCGGCGAGGTGCGTGGTCAACGGCAGGCGCTGACCGCCATAGGACGGGATGGTGGCCGATTTCTTCGCCGCGCGAACGACGACGTCCATGTCCTTGAGCTGCTCGACCTCGAGCGACATGCCGGCGAAGAAGAAGGTGTCTCCGGGCGACAGCGTCGCGGCGAAGCGCTCTTCGACCTTGCCGAGCTGGCGGCCGTTCCGGAAGCGCACGGTGAGCATTTCCGAATCGACGATGATCCCGGCATTCATCCGGTGCCGCTGCGCGTGTTCGGGGTGAGTCAGCCTCCAGACCCCGCTCCTGTCCCGCACGATCCGCTTGAACCGGTCGTAGGCGCGCAGCGCGTAGCCGCCGTTCTCGACGAAGCCGAGCACACGCTGCCACACCTCCTCGTCGACCCAGGCATACGCCAAGCTCGATCGGATTTCGGCCAGCAATTCGCGCTCGTCGAACGGTGCCGCGCAGGCGCAGGCCATGACATGCTGGGCGAGCACGTCGAGCCCGCCCGGACGAAAGCCCTCGCCATCGCGCCGGCCCTCGTCCACTGCATCCTTGGCCGCGGTCGCTTCGAGAAACTCGAAGCGGTTGCCCGGCACCAGGATCGCGCGGCTGGGCCGGTCGAGCCGGTGATTGGCGCGGCCGATCCGCTGGAGCAGGCGGCTCGATCCCTTCGGCGCGCCCATCTGCACGACGCAGTCGATATCGCCCCAATCTATGCCGAGATCGAGGCTGGCGGTACATATCAGGGCGCGCAGTTCGCCGCGCGCCATGGCACCTTCGACCTTGCGCCGCGCTTCCTTCGCGAGCGATCCGTGGTGGATGCCGATAGGCAGATTGTCCTCATTGGCGTCCCACAGCAGCTGGAAGACGAACTCGGCGAGGAAGCGGGTGTTGGTGAATACCAGCGTCGTCTTGTTGCGAAGGATCTCCTCGTAGAGCTGCGGGATCGCCCAGCGGCCTGCATGCCCGCCCCACGGCACACGCTCTTTCTCGGGCAACAGGATCTCGACTTGCGGATCGGCACCCTGCTCGCCCTCGACCAGTTCAACGCTATCGATTTCACCCCACGGCGCGAGCCATTCGACAAACGCCTCCGGATCGGCGACAGTCGCCGACAAGGCGACGCGCTGCATGTCAGGCGCGATCGCCTGCAGTCTACCGAGCGCCAGCGCGAGCAGGTCGCCGCGTTTGCCCGTGGCAAAGGCGTGGACCTCGTCGATGACCACGCGCTTCAACCCGGCGAACAACTCGAAACTGTCGGGATAGCTGAGCAATAGCGAGAGGCTCTCCGGTGTGGTCAGCAGGATGTGCGGCGGCTTGCTGCGCTGGCGGCGCTTGCGGTCGGACGGGGTATCGCCGCTGCGCGTCTCGATCCGGATCGGCAGGCCCATCTCCTCGACCGGGGTCACGAGATTGCGCTGTACGTCGTGCGCCAGCGCCTTGAGCGGCGAGACGTACAGAGTGTGGAGGCCGTCCGGTGGCTTCGCCTCGCCGAGCCGCGACAGGGTGAAGTCGGCAAGCGTCGGCAGGAATCCCGCCAGCGTCTTGCCCGCCCCCGTATCGGCGACCAGCAGCGCGTGCCGCCCGGCATCGCTCGCAACGAGCATGTCGGCCTGGTGGCGCCGTACGCACCAACCGCGCGCGTCGAACCAGTCGGCTATTTCTGAGGGGAGTTCCGCCTCGGTCATACTGGCGTGCATCTATCCCGGTAAAGCGCTCGGTTTCCAAGCGCTCGATCGCACGACGCGTTCCGTGCCCGGCTCAGCGCAGCCGGAGCAAGTCGGCGGGGACATCGCCGGGTCGGGACAACAGGGCGTCGACCAGGGCAATCCGGATTGCGCAGCTGCGCGAACGATCCTTGCCGGAGAATTCGGCCTCGATCTGCGCATCGGTCGCGCCCGTCGCTCTCGCAACGCGATCGAACACCCAAGCCGGGACAGGCGCGGTCTCCGGGCCGCCCAGGTCCTCGTTGGGATCCATCAGGCCCGCCTCGACCATCTTCCAGCCGAGCCTGCGTTCGCGCGCCCGGATGTGTCCGGGGAGCTCGAAGCCTTCGGGCAAGCGTGCGCTGCGCAGGAATTCGGTGCAGGCTTCGTCGCCCTCCTCCGCCCGGACCGCCATGGCGGCATCGCGGCGCAAGGCGTGGATCACCAGCAGGTCATCGAAGGGGGCCTTCTCGATCGCGCGATGGGTGAGATGGCGAATCAGGTACGCCCCCTCGCGAACGGCCGATTCCCGGCCGTCGTATCTGCTGCCGTACCGAATGTTGCCGACCTGCCCCGCGAGCGCGGGTGCAGCCGTTACCAGTTCCGCCGAGGTAGCATTGGTGCCGAACATCTCGCGGAGGAAGTCGGCGGGAGGAATCGTCTCTTCGGACTGCGTCACCTCGACTTCAGGCACTACGGGCTGCTGAGGCGGATCGGGCAGCGCATCGCCGCAGAATCGTAACGCCTGGACGACGAGGAACAGCACGAACAAGCGCCGGATGATCCACCCGACCCATTCCGGTCCGGGCTTTTCCCAGGATTCGACGCGTTCGGGGTCCAGATGCGATTCGAGTTCCGGGTAGCGCTCGCGAATCCCGCCCAGCAGCGTGTGGATCTCCTCGCGCTTGATCCTAAGACCGTCGAAGAAACTACGCTTGCCGGGCCGTTTCAGCTCCTCCCAGGCCTTGTGCAGCGGGTGGTCGGACTGTTCGACGTTGTCAGTGAAGCGCATGCCGCGCAGCCGCGGGTTGAGGAATTGCAGCGCGGGCCGCTCGACGATCACCCCCGATTGGTCGAGCCAACCGAATGCCACCGACACCCGTTCGAGCAACGGGGCCGAGCGCGGCCAGGCCTGTGCCAACATCTCGGCGAGATATTCGTCGATCGCGCTGTGCGTGCCGATATCGCCCTCGAGCGCATGGTCCAGGATCGCCCCGACGCTCTCCTCGGCCTGCCCGAACTCGGCCCAGGTCAGCGGCTCGGCGGAATATTCGCCATTCGGAAAAAACAGGGTGCCGAGGCGGCGCATCTGCTCCTCGACCTGTTGCGTCGCGGCGACCTCCGGCGGATCCGGGTCGGCACCCGGGCCGTATTCGCGCCTCGGCACGTCGTGCAGACCGACATCGTCCCAGTCGAAATCGAAATCGCGTTCCTCGACCGGCCAGTCGAGGCCCAATTCGCCGCCATGGCGATCGCTTTCGGGGTCGGCCGCCGGATCGCGTGCGAGCAGGTCGGCGTCGTCGAAGGCCTCATCGTCGGCGAGCGGCGAAACGGTTTCGCTCGCCTGCCGCAACGCGACGTCGCGCGCCGCGCGCAGCTCCGCATAGGCGTCGATTTCGCGATCGAGATCCATCTCGCGCAGCTTGTCGGCATAGGCGCGGCGGATCGCCGCCCTGTCGCCGGTCTGCGCAATGCCGAGCGCGCGCCAGGGCCACCCCCTCACAGCGGCGGGTTCGCTTCGAGCTCGTCGAGCGCGGAAAGCAATCGCCCGCGCGCATCGGCAATGACGCGCGGATCCTGTTTTTCGAGCGCCCCTTGGAACTCGGTGATCCATTCGCCGATCATGTGCCGCGCAGGGCCGGTGAACCCCTCGTAGCAGCGCTCTGCGCGCGTCATCGCGGCGACGTTTTCGGCCTCGTCGCGCGGGTGGACCTTGAGCTTCTCGATCGCCTTGCGGCTTTGCTCGATATCCTTCGCGCTGCGCCCGTCTTCCTCGTCGACGATGACCAGGTTCTTCTTGAGCCCGGTCTCGGGCACCTCGACATCGATTTCGAGCAACCCGTTGGTGTCGTAAGTGAACCGGATCTCGATCGCGATATGGCCGGCGGGCTTGGGCGGTACCCCGATGCGCACCGTGCCCAGTTTGACGTTGTTTTTCACGTCGCGCGCCTCGCCCTGGAAGACGTTGAATTCGACCTCGCGCTGGTTGTCCTGCATGGTCGAATAATATTGCATCCGGCTGACCGGCACGGGTGTGTTGCGCTCGATTATGGGCGAAAAGATGCCCGAATGGATCACGCCGAAATTGTCGCGATCGGCGGTATCCACCCCGAGCGTGAAGGGGGCCACGTCGGTAATGCGAATCTCGTCGAGACCGCCGTCCCGGGCCAGCAATCCGGCCTGAACCGCCGCACCGAGCGCGACCGCGTGATCGGGATGGACCGAATGGTTGGGAAAGCGTCCGAACATCCGCGTCAGCGCCTTGCGCACCACCGGCATTCGGGTCGCGCCACCGACCAGCACGACTTCGCTCAATTCCTTCACGTTGATGCCGGTATCGCGCAACGAGCGGATCACCGGATCGCGCAGCCGCTTGATCAGCCACTTGGCCGCTTCCTCGAATTTCTCGCCGGCGACTGCCGCGGAAAAGCGCCGGTCGCCGATGGTCACGGCGAATTCGGCCTCCGCCTTGTCCGACAAGGTTCGGCGGGCTTTCTCGGCGGCCAGGGTCATCAGCGCATTGCGCCGCTCGGACGGCAGCGCCTCGAGCGCAGCCTCGGCGTCCTCGCCGAGCCGCTCCTCGACCAGCTGCACCATCGCCGCATTGAAATCGTCGCCCCCGAGCCGGTTGTCGCCCGCCGAGGCACGGACTTCGACAATGCCTTCGAACATCTCGACGATCGACACGTCGAACGTGCCGCCACCGAGGTCGAACACCAGGAACGGCTCTCGGTCGTCACGGTCCTGCAATCCGTAGGCGAGCGCGGCGGCGGTCGGCTCGTTGATCAGCCGGCGCACTTCGAGCCCGGCGATTTCGCCTGCGCGGCGTGTGGCGCGGCGCTGTTTCTCGTTGAAATAGGCGGGCACGGTGATGACGGCGGCGGTCGGGCGCTCGCCAAGCGCCTGCTCGGCATCGTCGACCAGCGAGGACAGGATCAGCGCAGACAATTCCTCCGCCCGGTAGTCGCGCTTGCCGATACGCACGCTCGCCTCGGTGCCCATCATCCGCTTGAAGCTGGTAACGGTCTCCTCCGGATGCGTCGCCAGGCGGTCGAGTGCTGCGGCGCCGGTCCAGACCTGCCCGCTCCGGTCTATCGAGACTGCGGAAGGGGTCAGCAGGTCGCCGAGCGCATTGGGAACCAGTTCCGACCGCTCGTCGCGCCAGATTGCAACGGCACTGTTGGTCGTGCCGAGATCGATCCCGATCAGCATTTCGTCGTTGAACCCCTCATCGTCGTGTTCAGCCTTAGCAAGGCGGGCGGGGGATTCCAGAGGTTTACGGCCCGGATCCCGAGGCGCGATCGCGGAACAGGCCCGTCTGGTGCATCAGCTCGCCGAGCAAGGGGTGATCGAGCCGCAACGTGAAGAGGAACTGGCCGCAGCCGATGTCGCGATGTTCGATGCGAAGCCGCCCCGGCGCCAGCCAGGCGGGGAGCCGCAGCTTGCGCCCGGCAACGGCGAGGAAATAATGCGCGCTGGAGAAGCGGATGCCCTGCGCGACCGGCTCGGCATCGAGTGCGATGCCGAACCCGGCGCCGAGATATTCCTCGAGACCGGTCGGGCCCGCGAACCGCTTGGCGCTGTGGATGGTCTGCGGAAAGCCGCTGCGCCGCGCATAGACTCGGGTCCATACCTGCCCGCCACTGTCGCCATCCTCGGTCACGGTAACCACCGCAGCGGTGCCGGCGAGACGCTCGAGCGGCAGCGGCGCGCCGATCACGCGGCATAGCTGCGCGAGCAGCCAGCCGCTGCGGCTCATGCGGTGTTCGAGGATGACGCCGTCATAGCTTGCCGAGGCTCCGGCGCGCAGCCGTTTCGAAAAGCGCGCACGAACCGCCTGGGGCAGGCCGTCCCACGCTTCGGCACCCAGCACCCGGCGGAACCGCAAATCGCCGAGCGGCAACTCACCGTGCTTTACGCGAGGTCGCGAGCGGGGAAGGAAATCCTCGTGAAGATCGCGCAGCGTTTCTCGCATCGCCTTCCCTTTCGACTTCGGCTTGCCGTCTATTCGGGACTTGCCCGCTTGCCGCGGCCCGGCTTGAGCAGATTCACCACCCTGGTTCCCATGCGGATCAGCGCCATGATCTGGCTCGGCGGCACCTTGAGCATCTGCTCGTACCAGCGCTCGACGGTGCCGACGAACTCGTCCATCGCCGCCAGCCGCTTGCGGACGACCGGTCCGATCGCGGGATCGTCGGCCTCCGCCATGGCGGCATGGATCGCGGCGACCATCGGATCGACCTCGCGCGCCTTGCGTCCCTGCGCGATTCGCGTCGCCATCAGCCACAGATCGGTCTCGGCCTCGAAATGGTCGCGCCGGTCGCCGAGCACGGGGACGCGCCGGACCAGCTGCCAGTTCTGCAGCTCCTTGAGGCTGTTCGATACGTTCGAGCGCGCCATGCCGAGCGTATCGGCGATATAGTCGGCGGTGCGTGGCCGGTCGGACAGGTAGAGCAGCGCGTGAATCTGCGCGACCGAGCGGTTGACGCCCCACTGTCCGCCCAGATCGCCCCAGCGCAGGACGAAGGTTTCGACCGCCGCCGGCAATGTTTGCGACTTAACCGTTGTTTCTGTCATGACAGAAATTTACGAAAGGAAAGATGCGCTGTCAAGCGCGCTGTAACGGCGCCATCCCGGTCAGTATTCCGAACCGTCCCCCTCGTCGGCGGCGTCGGATACATCTTCGGCTGCCCTGGCAGCCGCCGCGTTTTCGCGCAGGTCCTCTTTCGAAACGCCGAGCGCCGCAGCCAGTTGCCCGCGCTCTTCCGCGCCAAGGTCTTCATAGCTTTTCGGCGCGGGAAGCGATGCCATGCTTTCCTGCATACGCTCCATCATGCCGGGCATCATTTCCATCATCATCGGCATCATTTCGTTCATCGCGGACATCACCTGCGGATCGGCATAGATCAGCATCGATTCGGCGGCATAATGGCTGCCCACCGGCGTTTCGAAGAAGCGGTTGAGTTCGGCCATTTCCTCTTCGGTGAACCGCACGGCATAAGCGCGCATGAGGCCCGCGCGATAGGACGGCTCGAGCCGTTCCATCAGCTCGAGCGTCATGTCGACGGTGATCTCCGTTACGATCCGGTTGCGTTCCTCATGCGCCGGATCGAGGATCGCCATGACCTCGCCGAGCGTGGCATCGCCCATTTCCGCCACGTCCGCGGGATCGCGTCCGGCGAGTGCGGCGATCTGCCCGAGCGGAAGCTCGCCGACCGACGCCGTGATCGCATCCATCATCGGCTCGAGCGTGTCCTCCATCATCTTGGCGAAGCTTCCCGGGGGGAATATCTTGTCGACGACCGTTTCCGCCTGCGGCAAGCGCGCTTCCTGCTCGGCCGTAAGCGGCTCCGCCTTGAACATGTCCCCGAAAATATCGGCCATGGCCGATATTTCGGCCATGTCGTCGCCGGTTTCGGCGTCCTGTGCCGCGAGCGGCTGTCCCAGCGCAAGCGCCGCAATACCGGCAATAATGGCAACCCGTTTCATCGTCTTACTCCCTTTCAATGCCCCGCCTGCAGCCCGCGTTCGAGACCGCTTGCTGCGAGTTGTTCGTCGATCTGCGCGATCAGGCGTTCGAGCCCCTCCTCGCTGTCGCTTTCGGCACGCGCGACGAGGACGTCCTGCGTGTTCGAAGCGCGCAGCAGCCACCAGCCGTCGTCGGTGGTCACCCGCACGCCATCGGTGCCGTCGACTTGCGCCGGACTGTCGGCGAGCCGCGCCCTGACCTCGTCGATCGCGGCGAACTTGCGGCTCTCGTCGACCTGGAAGCGCATTTCGGGCGTGTTGACCATCGCCGGCATCGCACCACGCAATTCGGTCACCGATTTGCCCAGCCGCGCCGACGCGGCCATCAGCCGCACCCCGGCATAGAGTGCGTCGTCGTAGCCGTAATAGTCGTCGGCGAAAAACACGTGCCCGCTCATTTCGCCTGCCAGCGGGCTGCGCGTTTCCTTCATCTTCGCCTTGATCAGCGAATGTCCGGTCTTCCACATCACCGGCTTGCCGCCATGCGCCGCGACATGGTCGAACAGCGCGCGGCTCGCCTTCACGTCGGCGATCACCGTCGCATTAGGTAGTCTTGCGAGGAGGTCTTCGGCGTAGATCATCAGTAACTGATCCCCCCAGATGACGCGGCCTTCGCCGTCGATCGCGCCGATGCGGTCGCCGTCGCCGTCGAACGCCACGCCGAAATCGAGATCCTCCGCCGCAACCAGCGCGCGCAGGTCCTCGAGATTGGCTTCGACGGTGGGATCGGGATGATGATTGGGAAAATCGCCATCGACCTCGGTGAAGAGCAGATGGTGCTCGCCCGGCAGGCGCGCGGCAAGCGCTTCGAGCGCGGGACCCGCGGCCCCGTTGCCCGCATCCCAGCCGACCTTGAGGCCGGAGACGTCGCCCTCGAGTCCGGCGAGCGGAGCGAGCAGCCGGGCGACGTAATCGTCGAGCACTGCGCGGTCGGAAACCTCGCCGGTCCCGTCGTCCCAATCGCCCGCGGCGGCGAGCCGGCCGACGGTCTGGATGTCCTCGCCGAAAAACGGACGCCCCTGAAATACCATCTTGAAGCCGTTGTAATTGGCGGGGTTGTGGCTGCCGGTTATCTGAATGCCGCCGTCCACCTGCTCGGATGAGGCTTCGGCGTAATACAGCATCGGCGTCGGCCCCATGCCGATCCGCACCACGTCGCAGCCGCTCGCGGTCAGCCCCTCGACCAGCGCATGTTCGAGCATCGGCGAGCTGACGCGCCCGTCATAGCCAACCGCAACAGTCTTCCCCCCCGCTCGCCGCAGGAGCGTGGCGAAGCTGCGCCCGATCGCGCGCGCGTCGTCGGGACCGAGCGTCTCGCCGATGATCCCGCGAATGTCGTATTCGCGCAGCACGGTCGGGTCGAATTGGTGGCTCATGACGGCTCTTTCAGGATTCGTAGGGCAATTCGTCGAGCAGCAGGTCGCGCGCGGCATTGGCCTCGTGCACCTGTGCATTGGTGCCGCCGCGGTCGGGGTGCACCATCGCAACCAGCCGCTTGTGCGCTTCGAGGATCTCGGCCCGGTCCGCCCTCGCACTCACCGAAAGCAGCTTGCGCGCCTTGAACACCGCCTGGCTGCGGGTCGGAGGAGGGCGCAGATAATCCCACGGCCACTTTCCCAGCGCCCAGCGGCACAGCACCGAAATCCCCACCGCGAGGAGCAGCAGCTTGAGCATCGCTCAGGCGAGCTCCAGTTCGGGGGCCGGGCTCGCCACCTCGGGCAGATGGAGCCCCGAGAGCAGCCCGTTCAACTCGACCCGCGCGACGAGATGGCTGGTGCCGAGTTCGCCCAGATGGCCCTTGTCGAGCAGCGTCAGCCCGGACGGGAACAGTTCGCGATAGATGACGCGTTCGGACAAGCCCTGCGCGACGCGGAAACCGGCGCGCTGGCTCAGCTCCTTGAGCGCCTTCTCGATCCGCAGCATGTTGCGCGCCTCGACATGACCGGTGCGGTTGCGCACCACCACCCAGTCGATCTCCTGCCGCCGCTGCAGCGCGCGACGCTTGCGCGTCTCCCAGATCAGCTCGGCGTAGAAGCTGAGGCGGCGGACCTTGAAACTTTCGGCATCGACCTGGCCGATGAGGTCGAAATCGACGAAGCTGTCGTTGAGCGGCGTGACCAGCGTGTCCGCCTCGACCGCCGCGTGGCGCGCGTACGGATCGTCGCGCCCCGGCGTGTCGACAATCAGGAAATCGGCATTGGCCCCGAGACGCGCAAGCGCCTCGTCGAGGTCGTCGATGCCGTCGCCGTCGAAGACCTCGCATTGCGCCGTCGGCAGGTCGATCCCGCGCCGTGCCGCCGTCTCGGCGCGGTTCTCGAAATAGCGGTGCATGGTGCGCTGGCGCGGGTCGAGGTCGAGCGCCGCGACGCGCGCGCCGCGATAGGCCAGCGCGACGGCGATATGGACTGCTGTGGTCGACTTGCCGGTTCCGCCCTTCTCGTTGGCGAAGGTGATCCGGTGCGGGGGCCTGGTCGACAAGGGGTGCGCCTTTCCTGCTGCTTGCTACGCGGGCGTGCCGGTGTGTAACAGCGCCCCGTTGCTTCCTATCCAAGGGGTCGAAACGGTGCAAACGGTCAAACGTCTCGACATGTTGAGAAACGCGGTCGCCGCCCTGCGCCAAGGCGGCGAGACGCTGGCGCTGGTGCCGACCATGGGCGCGCTGCACGAAGGGCACCTGACGCTGGTGCGCGAGGCCGCACGGCAAGCCGACCGGGTGGCGGTGTCGATCTTCGTCAACCCGACGCAATTCGGGCCGGGCGAGGACCTCGACGCCTATCCGCGCCAGCTGGAGGCGGATGCGGCCCTGCTCGAGGCCGAAGGCGTCGACCTGCTGTGGGCGCCTCCGGTCGAAGCAATGTATCCCGACGGGTTTGCGACCTCGATCACGGTCGAAGGCGTCAGCGCGGGCTTTTGCGGGGCGGACAGGCCGGGCCATTTCGACGGCGTCGCGACCGTGGTGTGCAAGCTGTTCCACCAGGTGCGGCCCGATGTCGCACTGTTCGGCGAGAAGGACTGGCAGCAGCTCGCCGTGATCCGCCGGATGGCACGCGATCTCGACCTGACCCGGCCGCATGTCGATTCCATTGTCGGCGTGCCGACGGTGCGCGAGGCCGACGGGCTCGCGATGTCGAGCCGCAACCGTTACCTCTCGCCCGAACAGCGCGAGGCGGCGGGCACGCTGCCGCGCGCGATGAAGGAGGCGATCGCGCGGATCGAGGACGGGCAGGATGTCGGGCGCACGCTCGCCGCGCTCGAGGACGAACTGCTCGGCGCGGGGTTCGAACGGGTCGACTACGCCGATCTCGCCGACGCCGCTTCGCTGGCGAAGCTGAACACATTGGGGCAAACCCCCGCCCGCCTGCTCGTCGCAGCGCGGATCGGCGGCACGCGATTGATCGACAATATGCCCGTGGAGTGAGACAGGCTCCGCCGCTGTCCCCCGATTGGGGGACAGACGCGGCACGAAGCCGTCACTATGTGGGCGCCCTCGGGGAGCACGCTTCGTGCCCTCGGGTCGCAACGGGTCGGGTATGCCGGCCCGCCAGGGCCGGTATGCCCGGCCTTCGCAAACCTCCTCCCTTGCGAAAACCCGGACAGGGCGGCTGCGCCGATGCGCGCCGCCCTGCTCCATTACCGGGCGGAGAAGCCTGGGGTCGGAGTTGCCGTCGGGCGTCAGACCTCGGGGTCGACCGAGGTGGAAATCTTGGTCCCGGCGCTCGAATATTCCCGCAGGTCGCAGACGAAATTCGCAGCCTCGTAATCCTGTTCGAGCGGGAATGTCGCGCTCTCGTCGAAGCCGAGCCGTACGAACAGGTCGGATACCATCGCGTTCTTCGGCGTTGCGATATATTCCGCGAACAGCCGCTTCGCGCCCGCGGCGCGGGCGCGTTCGGCGAGATTGTCCATGATCTCCTGCTCGACCCCGCGCTCGAGGACGCGGCAGGATTGCAGCCAGGTGTCGACGATCCAGTCGTCCCCCGCCTTGCGGACGATGACAACCGCAATCATGCCGTGGTCGGAGAAGGCGTCCCTGAGGCGCACCTGCCAGCACAGATAGTCGCCCGATTCCCGGAATTCCTCCAGCGTCTCCCTGCCGTGCCGCCTGGTCGTCACGTTGAACTGGTTCGACTTGCTGATCAGCTGCGCGATGCGGGGCAGACCGATCTCGTCGAAGGGCGAGATCGTCATCTCCATTTCGAGCCGCTGCAGATATTCGTCGTAATTGCCGACCGTCGCGCTGATTTCGGCGCGCTTGGCATCGGCGGCGTAGGATTCCGCCCGCAACACGTCGTCGCTGTTCAGCGGCTGGTGTTCGAACGCGCCGCTTGCCGCGACGATCGTCGCGTAGCGGAACGGGTCGGCGGGCACTTCGGGCACGAACACGAACGGAAGCTCTTCGCGCACGCGCGCGCGTTCGGCCGGATTGTCGTCGATGAAGGCGAGCGATTCGACGCCGAGCCGCATCGTCTCTGCGATCGCGCGGATGCCGGTGGCCTTGTCGTCCCAGCTGGCATGAAAAACGGCGATATCGTTTTCGCGAAGGGCCATGTCGGGGTGCTGGGTGAAAGGCAGCCGCGCGGTCTCGTCGTTGTTCTTGGAACAGACGCACAGCGCCACGCCGCGGCGTTTCAGTTCGAGCGCCAGGCTCTGGAGCGCCAGATGCGCCTCTCCGCGCGGCGAACCCTGCCCGATCTCGATCCCTTCGACTCCGTCGTCGCCGATCACGCCGTTCCAGACGGTGTTGTCGAGATCCATCACGAGCGCGCGGCGGGCCTTCCCGAACCGCGATGCCAGATTGCGGGCGATGAAGTCCGCCACGACCGGATTGAGATCCATCGAGAACGGCGCCTTGAGCTCGAAATGGCGCATCGGGTCGAACCAGGCCGCATGGCCGATATCGGCAGCGAGCGCTGCGATATCGGCGACCATGCAGTGGCCTTCGGCGGCAGCATCGAGCAGGGCGGAATTGGTCCGCTGGACGAACCGCGCCATGGTGCCGGGCATGGCCCCGTCGATCGACGAGATACGCCGGTCGCGCGGGGTCACCGAGGTGGTGACCATGACCTCGGTCCCGCAAGCGCTGCGCAATCCCGCGATGGTCTGCCGCAGCTGCGATATGCTGGCCGAGAAGGCGGCCTGTTCCTGCTGTTCGTCGAGCAGCGTAGTGGCGGAAAAACTCTCCGTCGCATCGTGCCAGTAGAGCGCCGCATCGAGATCGCCTTCGAAGGGTGCCGCGGCGCCGTGCCCGATGGCGGCCGCACTGCCGAGCGGCGCGAGCTGCGGCTCGATCAGCAGCAGCCGGCCGAGGCCCGCGGCCTGCAGGGCCGGAAGCAGGAAATCGAGCGTCCGGCCCGACACGACGCCAAGCCGGATATGGCGCAGCGGCGCGAGAAAGCGGTGGAACCGGACCATCCGCCGCGCGAGACGCTCGAGCTGGAGCTGCTGCATCGGATCGAGCCGTTCGCCGGCGAGGCGATGCGCCAGCTCGGCCAGCCGGGCGCCGGTGGCCTCAGGATCGCCTTCCCCCGCCTCCAGCGCGGCGACGAGGCGGTCGGCCTCCTGCTTCCAACTTTTCCAGGATGGCGAACCCGCCGGCTTCCATTCGAGCAACTGCTCGATCATTTTTCCGCTCCGCTGCTACACACGACGGTCGCAGTCATGAAATCGCCGGCGCAAATGGCGCATTTTTTCGGACTTGCGATCTATCGTCCGGGAGTCAAGGCACTCCCGCCCGCCTCCTTCAGCCGGATTTCTTGGCGGCAATCAGGTCTACCAGCGCGCCCAGATTGGGCAGGTCGGTCACCTCTTGCGGGTCGAACCGGACGCCGAAAATCTGCTCGATCGACACGACCAGCTGGACATGGCCGAGGCTGTCCCACTGGTCGACGTCGTTGCCCGTCAGCTCTGCGTTGACCGGGCCTTCGTAGTCGTCGAACAACTCCCGGAAGACAGGTTCGATTTCCGCGTAGATTGCTTCGTTTGTCATGCTTGATCCTTCTAGATTGCGGTGCCGACGACGATCGTCGAAATGGTGAGCTTGAGCTTCCGGGCGCGGTCGATCGGTGCGTCCATGCCGGGGAAGCATTCCGTCTTCTCGATCTTGAAGCCCGCCTGCTCGACCATGTCGATGATCGCCTCGGGGTCCTCGAACAGGTAGATGTGGTCGGGCGCGGGCGAGTTGACCGGGGCGTGGACGAAAATCTTGCCCCCTTCGTTCAGCAGCGAGCGCAGAATCTTGAGCGCCTCGAGCGGCTCTTCCAGATGCTCGAGAACCTCGGAGAAGGTGAGGCTGTCGAATTTCTGCGACGGCGCGTTGACGATATTGTGGGCTTCGAGCGCGATCGGCTTCTCGACACCCATGGCCTGCAGGGCGTTGCGGGTGTTCTTGAGGCTGGTTTCGCTGACGTCCCATCCGGTCACCGAACCGGCCTGCGACTGGGCGGCGAGATAGAGCAGGAGGCCGTGGCCCGGACCGACTTCGAGATGGCTCCCGCCCTCGCGGATGAGGGGCAGGAACTGGCGGCGGAAATAGACGATCACGCGCGAGTGATTGCCCCACCACAGGTGGGAGAGCAGGACACCGTTCATGTATTTCTGCATGAAGACCGGATCGGCATAGACGGTTCGCTCGGCCTCTTCGAAGGTCGACAGGCGATACTTGCCGGTCCGGCGGAAGTGATACTCCTCCTCGAGCATCCTGTCCGTGAGCCAGGCGTAATCCTCCGCAATGACCCGCAGATTGTAGCCGGCTATGCGCTCCACGATCTCCGCGAGCTGCGCGACTTCGCCGATGTGTTCGTCGGAGGAGTTTTCGAAGCGGCGCTTGAGGAAGTCCTCGTGCGCCGGGAATACTTCCAGCTGGAGATCGTAAAGTCTGGATAGGGTCGGATACGCTTCAAGCTTGTTCATCGTTCTGAATCCTCGTCATGCGCCGGGTTCTGGGTGCTGCCTGCGACATTCGCAATGAGAGTCGCCGCATATTCGTCGAAATTATCCGCGGTGAGCCGGTTGCGTCCCTCCGCCATGCTGCTCACCATGAAGCTGTATACCTCGGGCTCGTGGAGATGGGCCTCGTCGCGATAATTGGCCAGATCGCCCGTGATCCAGGTTTCGTTGTCGAATGCGAAGATCCGGACCTTGTCGTGAGAGCCGAGCGCCTCGACAAGGCATCGGCGGATCGCCAATTGCCGGGCGAGAAAGGGACGAACCTTCAGGGCCGCTTCGTCCGTACGCGACCGCCACGTGCGATACAACCGCAGCGAATAGGGTGGAATGATGAAATCGACCGCCTTGCCCCTGCTGGTCAGTCCGTCGACCAGTTCGGGCAGGATTTCGGATACCAGCGGATAATCCGAACACGACACGTCCGTCGCGCCGGGGGCGGGATATTCGATTTCGGGCAGGGGGCGGTGCGCTTCCCGCGCCATTCTTTCCTGGAACCGGCGATACCTTCGCCGATCGCCGGGCATGGTCGATGCGTAATCCCACCCCGACAACCCAACGGGGCGACCGAGCATCTTCTGCCATGTGAGTCCGATAACCATCGGCGACGCCAGCCGCAGATCGTTGAATATATTGTCGTCGAACATGAAAGTCGGCACTGCCGGATGCGCATAGTCGGCGGGAAGCGCAAACGACCAGTCGAAGCTGACTATGACCCGTTCGGCAGGCGAATGTTCGGCAACCTGCGCCAGGATCATCCGGCGATCGGCCGGCCGGGGGCCGGTGATGCTGAAATTGAATGCCTTGTCGACCCCGAACTCCTCTTCCAACTGCCCGCTGGTGATCGCTGCGACCGTCGACGAGCCGATCAGCAGGATATCGACATCGGTTCGCGCCGCGGCGGAGAACATCGAACGCCCCTTGTGCACGCTGTAGTCGGGCAACAGCTTGGGCGGCGTACCCCATTCGTACAGGTCGAGCGGATCCACCGCGATCGCCGCGACGGTAGCGATCCAGAAAAAGCCGAACACCGCGATCAGCGGAGCGACGAACATCGAGCGCAACACGGACAGTCCGGTGTCGACATGCTGCTCGGTCGCGGGAGTGTCGGGAACGTCGTTCATGAAACTCAGAAGCCCAGGTAGAGAAACGGCGGAAGCCGACCGATATAATACAGTGTAGCCATCGCAGCGCCGGCCGTCACCACGCCCCACAGCAGGTTCGGCGACCACCTGAGCCGTGCCAGGCCCGTATTGCCGTCCGCATAGGTCCAGGTGAAGATGCCGGGTTTGAAGTTCCTGGTGAGTTCATAGACGTTGGGCAGGAACCAGCAGATCGCCATGGCCCCGAACACCAGCCCCGCGTCCAGGATCGCTTGCATGCCGATCCCGGCAAGCGGGTTTTCCTGCAAGAGGAACATCGACTGCATCAACGTGCCCATGGTCGACAACCCGTCGGAGCGGAAGAGAGCGAAACACAACACCATGGGGACGGTGAAGAGGATGCGGCCCAGCACGTTGCGGGTCCGCTCGCTGGTGCGCGACTTCCATCTGCGCCACGCCGAAGTCTGCCTGGTTTCGGTCTCGGCGATATACCACAACCCGTGAATGATGCCGAACAGCAGGAACGTCGAGGCCGCACCGTGCCACAGCGCAATGACTTCGAAATTGACCAGCAGCGGGAGCCATATGAGGGGAAAGCGGCGAAGCGGGCGCCATGAAATCCTGGTGCTGGCGAACCGCGCGCCCCAGATCGAAATCGGCGTATACATGAACCGCGCGATCACGCGGGTCAGCGTGATATGCCACCGCTTGTAGAAGTCCGCGATGCTGTTCGCCTTCAGCGGCGAGGCAAAATTGATCGGCAAGGTGATGCCCAGTATGCGCGCCGCCCCCAGCGCCATGTCGCTATAGCCGGAGAAGTCGAAATACAGCTGTCCGTAATACCCGAAAGCGGACGTCCAGGCCTCGATCACGTTCAGGTCCGCCCCGGCCGAGGCGCTCTGGAAGCCGGGATCGACGATCCGGGCGAGGTTGTCGGCGATGACGACCTTCTTGAACAGGCCGACGACCAGCAGGAACAATCCGATTTCGAGATTGTCGCGGCGAATCCTGCCGAAGGTCGCATCCCTCACCTGCGGCGCGAATTCCTTGAGGTAGACGATCGGTCCGATGACCAGCTGCGGGAAGAAGGCGATGAAGGCGGCGTACCGGACGAATCCGCGCGATATCCCCGCAGCCCCGTTGGCATTGCCGAGATAGCCGACGACGTGCGTGTCGCGGTTGTACGCATCCTGAAGGAAAACGGCCTGCTGGAACGTGTAGAACGATATCCCCACCGGGATCGCCACCGTTCCCGCGCTCAGGGCGGCAGCACCGGTGCTGAAATTGAATATGAAGAACGAATACTTGAACCAGACCAGCGCGGAAATATTGAAGGCTATGCCGAGCCAGAAGATCCATTTGCGCGATCCCCGCCTCGAATCCGGCAGCGCGAGCAGGATCTGCGACAGCACCCAGTTGACGACGATGCTCGTCAACATCATCAGCAGATAGTCGACGCCCCACCCGACATAGAAGATGCACGACGCAACGAACAGGAAGGTCAGCACCGCCTCGACGCCGAGATAGCGCCTGAGCAAACCGACCCCTATGACGACGATAGGAAAAAACAGGAACAGATATACCGGATCGGTAAAGAGCATGTCCAACTATTCCAGATTCGATCTTTACTGTTAGCATCCCCTGCTGCGCTAAATGCCGACTGCAGCAACGAACTTTCGTTTTCTATTTTCAGTGATGCGCCGTTGACTGGGATGGCCCGGCCTTATTCCTCTGGGACGCGAAACTCCAACACCAAGGCAATCGTAATTGCAGCACAGCAGAATCGGGACATCGGCGAAGCCCGTCTGCACGGAAAATCCAGCAGTGACCGAAGGGTTTCGGCACGAGGCCAGAGGATGGGCGCGGCTATATAAAGCCATTCCCCCGTCGTCTACAGATAAGTCGGATAGCCTCGCCGTGAGGTGACGAGAACGGCGACAGATGTCTGGAGCGGGTAGCGGGAATCGAACCCGCATAACCAGCTTGGAAGGCTGGGGCTTTACCACTAAGCTATACCCGCCCGCTCGCCGAGCCGCTTGCCACCATTGGCGCGGCTTCGTCAATATCGGGTTTCGGCTGCAGCTTCTACCGTGCCTCTTCGGCCTCGGCCTCTTCGCCCGCCGGAGTCACCGGTTCGGTCTCGTCGCCGGCAATCGAGATTTCGACGCGGCGATTGGCCGCGCGCCCCTCTTCGTTGGGCGTGCCGTCGGGCAGTGCGTTGGGTTCGATCGGGTTCTGTTCGCCGAACACGATGATCGCAATGCGATCCTCGTCGATGCCCTGCTCGACCAGCCACTCGCGGACAGCCTCGGCGCGCGCCTGCGAGGCACGCAGATTGACGTCGTCGCTGCCGCCCGAATCGCTGTGTCCGCGCAACACGATCGCCCCGCCCGCCTTGTTTTGCGGCGAGGCCAGCACCGTTGCGAGTTCGGCGCGCGCCTTCTCCGACAGCTCAGTGCCACCCTCTTCGAAGCCCACGCTGGTCTTGAGCGGTTCGAGCATTTCGGGCACCGGGGTGATCCCTGCTTCGGGTGCGAAAATCGACTGCGTCGGCTCGACGGAGGGCGTTTCGGTCTCTTGCGGCTCGGGCTCGGGAGGCTGAGGGTCGCGGTTGCAACCGGACAGCGCCAGGCAGCCCAACGCGACGCATCCCATGGCGGTCCGTGCCAGATAATGTCTCATGGTTCCCTCTTCCATCATGCCGGTTGCGGGTCGGGCCCGCCCTTCTTCTCGGCCTTTATCGCGTGCTTCGCCTTGGCTTGCTCGGCCGCATCGGCGCGCGGCGGCGTGAACGATATGATCGTATCGCCGGCGCGCGGTTCGGGGCGCGCCGCGTGAGTGAAGAAGCGCAACCGCCCGGCGTCCCTCAGCAGCAGCAGCATATGGGTCGACTCGGGCAGCTTCTCCTGCGCGTCGGCGAAATTGAATTCGGGCGACAGCTTGGTCTTGCGGAACACCCAGCCCTGCGCCTGGCGCAGGTTGACGTCCGATACGCCGAAGCCCGATTCGAACAGGGCGCGGCCGCGCAGCGATTCGGGCAAAGCGTTCTTGTCGGCATCGTCGCCGGCCTCGCCCAGCTGGTAGACCGAATCGCGCCCGATCTCGTGCGCGAATTCATTGCATACGAGCGCGTTGTAGGCCTCGTTGTCGGTCGCCGCGACGAGCACCTGGAACGGCGTCAGGTCGAGCGTGTGCTCGGTCGCCTCGTTGAGGATTTCGCCGTGATAGAACGGCAGGCCCGCGCGGCGCGCCGGGGCGAGCCGCTGCCAGCTCGAATCGGCGATCAGCACTGGCGTCTTGAGTGCCTCCATCTCCTGCGCGAGCGCGATCGTCCACGGAGTCGAGCCGACGATCAGCAGGCCCGGCCGCGTATTGCCGGTTACCTTCAGTTTCCGTGCAACGATATCGATGGTGAAGCCATGCGCGACGATGGTCGCGACCACCACCGCGAAGCTGAGGCTGATCAGCGCATTGCCGTCGGCATAGCCGAGTTCGGACAGGCGCAGCGCGAACAGGCCCGAAATCGCCACCAGCACGATACCGCGCGGGGCGATCCAGGCGAGAAACAGGCGCTCGTTCCACGGCACGCTCGATCCGAGCAGGCTGAGCAGGATCGTCGCCGGGCGAACGAGGAACAGCAGCGCCAGCAGGAACAGGCCGAACTGCCAGTTGAGATAGGCGAGATCCTCGACCCTCAGCGAAGACGACAGCAGGATGAAGATCCCCGCCACCAGCAGCACCGCGATGTTCTGCTTGAACGGGTGGATCGAGCGCAGGCTGGAGACGTTCATGTTCGCCAGTGCAACGCCCATCACCGTCACCGCGAGCAGCCCGGCCTCGTGCTCGATCTGGTTCGAGACGACGAACACGCCGATAACCGTGGTCAGCAGCACCGGGACCTTGAGAAATTCCGGGATGACACCGCGCGGGAAGGCCCAGGCGATCGCGCGTGCGGCGAGATAGCCGAGTGCCCCGGCCAGCAGGATGGCGAGCAGCATCGGCGGCAGGATCTGGATCATCGACGCATCGGGCGTTTCCGCGGTCTTGCGGAAATATTCGTAGGCGATCACTGCGCACAGCGCACCGGTCGGGTCGTTGACGATCGCTTCCCATTTCAGGATCGAGGCCGGGCGCGTCTTGACCGAGCTTTGCCGCAGCAGCGGGATGACCACGGTCGGCCCCGTCACGATCAGGATGCCGCCGAACAGGATCGCCACGGGCCATTCGAGGAAGGCGATGTAGCGGCCCGCGACCGCGCCGAAGAACCAGCCCAGCGCAACACCGACCGTGGCAAGCCGCAACACGCCCGAGCCGGCATGGCGCAGCTCGCGGAAATCGAGGCTCAGCCCGCCCTCGAACAGGATCAGCGCGACGCCGATCGCGACCATCGGCTCGAGCAGGTCGCCGAAGGCATGCTCGGGATCGAGCAGGCGGAAACCGAACTCTCCCGCCACCGGCCCGGCGAGAAAGCCCGCCGCGAGCATCAGAACGATCGCCGGCCAGTTGGTGCGCCACGCGACCCACTGGGCGCCGATGCCCAGCACGCCGACGAGGGCGATCACAAGTGCCTGTTCTTCCATGTAGTGGCTTATCCGATTGACAGTCCCGGTCAGTCAAGCAATGCGTCAGCGAGCGAATCTATCCCGCGCGCGATTCTCACTCGCCGTCGAACTGCATGATCGCATTGACCGCGAGATCGGCCTCGCGCAGCCGGTCGGCCCCGCCGAGATCGGGCAGGTCGATCACGAACAGCGCATGATCGACCCGCGCGCCGGCCTTGCGCAGCAGTTCGACCGCGGCGAGTGCAGTCCCGCCGGTAGCGATCAGGTCGTCGACGATCACGACGTGCTTGCCACCCGCGACCGCGCCGGGGTCAATCTCGAGCCGGTCGCTGCCATATTCGAGCGCGTAGTCGATCCCGATCGTTTCGATCGGCAGCTTGCCCGGTTTGCGCACCGGCACGAAACCGATGCCGAGCTCGACCGCCACCGCTGCACCGAAGATGAAGCCGCGCGCCTCCATCCCCGCGATCATCTGCGCGCCGGCGGCCTCGGCGCGCTGGGCGAGCATGGCGACCGACCGCGCCAGCCCGGCTCCGTCGCCGATCAGCGTGGTGATGTCGCGGAACCGGATGCCCTTGGCCGGAAAGTCCGGCACGGTGCGGATCAGCGCCTTGAGGTCCTCCGGCGTCATACGAAAAACGCCCCTTGCGTCGCGGGGACGAAGGGGCGCGTTTCGATCATGCGCTGCGGGGCGATCAGTCTTCGCGCTTCGGCTTCACCGCCGACCAGATCTGTTTCTTGGAGAACCAGGCCAGGATCGTCGCGAACAGCATGAAGACGAGGAACCACAGCCCGGTCTGGCGGCGCTGCTCGAGCTTGGGCTCGGCGGTCCAGTACAGGAAAGCGGAGACGTCGGCGGCCATCTGCCGGATCGTCGGATCGGGATTGCCTTCGGCGTAGGTCACTTGCCCATCCGCAGTCAGCGGCGGTGCCATCGCCAGGTTGAGATTGGCGAAATAGGGGTTGAAGTGCAGCCCCTCCGGCGTCTCGAATTCGGGGAATTCTTCCCGCAGCTCGGCCGGAAGCGGTTCGTAACCCGTCAGCAGCGAATAGACGTAGTCCGTTCCCCCGTGCCGCGCCTTTGTCATCAGCGACAGGTCAGGCGGGATCGCGTTGTTGTTCGCCGCGGCCGCCGCGATATTGTTCTCGTAAGGCGAGGGAAAATAGTCGGTCGGCAGGCCCGGGCGGGTGGTCGTCTCGCCGGTATCGGGATCGATCCCCGGCACGACCCATTCGGCGGCAAGCGCCTTCACCTGGCCTTCGGTGTAGCCGATCTGCGCGAGATCGCGGAAAGCGACATATTTGAGGCTGTGGCAGGCCGCGCACACTTCGCGATAGACCTGGTAGCCGCGCTGCAACTGGGCGTAGTCCCAATTGCCGAGCGGCCCGTCGAAGGAAAAGCCGCCTTCGGGACCCTTCGCCTCTTCGTGGAACACGTGTTCGGCGGTCTCTTCGCCCATGCCTTCGGTTGCCGCGGTCCAGGCGCCGGTGACGAAGGCGAGCATCACCACACCGGTGAAGCCGAGGCCGACGAGAATTGCGATAATGCGGATCATTGCAGGTCTCTTTCTCTCGTCCTCAAACCGCCGGCTCGGCGTTCTCGCCCAGCACCGCCTTCCTGTCCGACCCGAGCACCGCCTCGGTGATCGAATAGGGCAGCGGATCGGGCCGCTCGATCGACGAAACGATCGGCAGGATCACCAGGAAGTGGAGGAAGTAGTACGCCGTCGCGATCTGGCTGAGCATTATGTAAGGTTCCTCCGCGTGCGCGCCGCCGAGATAGAACAGCGCCGCCATGCACGGGATCAGGCCGAACCAGAAGAACTTGCGGAACAGCGGACGGTAATGGCCACTGCGCACCGGCGACTTGTCGAGCCACGGCAGGAAGAACCACACCAGGATCGAGGCGAACATCGCCAGCACGCCCCACAGCTTGGCCGGCAGGATGAAGTCGAAGGTGAAGGCGCGCAGGATCGCGTAGAACGGGTAGAAATACCATTCGGGCACGATCAGCGCCGGGGTCGAGAGCGGGTTCGCCTCGATGTAATTATCCGGATGGCCGAGCATGTTGGGCGCGAAGAAGGTCATGATCGTGAAGAAGATCAGGACCACGCCGAGCCCGAAGCCGTCCTTGGCGGTGTAATAGGGGTGGAACGGCACGGTGTCGCTCTCGCTCTTCACCTCGACCCCGGTCGGATTGGACGAGCCCGGGATGTGCAGCGCCCAGATATGCAGGATCACCACGCCCGCGATCACGAAGGGCAGCAGGAAGTGCAGCGAGAAGAAGCGGTTGAGCGCCGCATCGTCGGGCGCGTAGCCGCCCAGCAGCCACACCTGCAGCGGTTCGCCGATCAGCGGGATCGCGCCGAACAGGCCGGTAATGACCTTGGCGCCCCAGAAGCTCATCTGTCCCCACGGCAGCACATAGCCCATGAAGGCGGTCGCCATCATCAGCAGGAAGATGACCACGCCCAGCAGCCAGATCATCTCGCGCGGCGCCTTGTACGAGCTGTAATAGAAGCCGCGGAAGATATGCAGGTAGACGACGATGAAGAAGAAGCTGGCGCCGTTGGCGTGCGCATAGCGCATCAGCCAGCCCCAGTTGACGTCGCGCATGATGTGCTCGACCTTGCCGAAGGCCACGGTCGCATCGGACGCGTAATGCATCGCCAGCACCACGCCGGTGACGATCTGCAGCACGAGGAAGAACCCGGCGAGCACGCCGAAATTCCACATGTAGCTGAGATTGCGCGGCACCGGATAGCCGGCACCGACCGCATTGTAGACGAGGCGAGGAAGCGGCAGCTTCTCGTCCATCCAGCGCATGAAGGGGTTGGTCGGCGCGTATTGCTTGGCCCAGGGAAAGCTCATCGTTCTCTCTCGCTCCTCAGCCGACCGTGATCACGGTGCCGTCGGGATTAAATTCGTATTCCGGCACTTCGAGGTTGGTCGGCGCCGGACCCTTGCGGATGCGCGCAGCGGTATCGAATTGCGAGCCGTGGCAGGGGCAGAAATAGCCGCCGAACTCGCCGCGCGGCTCGCCTTCGGCCGCGCCCAGCGGGACGCAGCCGAGATGGGTGCACACGCCCATCGTGACGAGCATGTCTCGGTGCCCTTCCTTGGTCCGCTCGGCCAGCGTCTGCGGGTCGCGCAACGAGCCAGCATCGACTGCGTTGGCTTCGTCGATCTCGCGCTGCGTGAGCCGGCGAACGAACAGCGGCTGCTTGCGAAAGATCGCCTTGATCGCCTGGCCCGGCTGGATCGCCGAGACGTCGACCTCCGTGCTGCTCTCGGCGAGCACGTCGGCCGAGGGGGCCATCTGGCTGATCAGCGGATAGACCACGGCCACGCCGCCGATTCCCGTCGCGCTGACCGCGGCGATATTGAGGAAATCGCGCCGCCGAACCCCGTCCTCGCCGTCGGCGAGCATCTCGGGCGTCGCGGTGCCAGTCGTGTCAGTCATGTGACCTGCCTTGCCTAGCCTTCATCCCGCCTGGGAAGCGGGCAGTGGAATTTGTCGACCGTCCCGCGCGACGAAAAGCTGTCAGCCCCTGTTCCGCGGCATTCGCCGGGCTTGCGCTAGGGCCGCCCGACGCCGGTTTGGGCGAGCCTCTAGACGGCGGCGGCGCGTTTGCCAACCGCATTTTGGGCACCGGGCGTGCACTTCTACGCAATGGCGATCAGGCTCAGCTGGCGCCCGTAATCGGCTTCGCCGCGATGCGTCGCGCGGCGGTAGGAATAGAAGCGGTCGGGATCGGCATAGGTGTCGAGAGCGAGATCGTCGATCCGTTCGACGCCCGCCTTTTGCAACCGCGATGCGACATAGGCGGGCAGGTCGAACTGCCAGTGCGCCTCGCGGCCCGGAACGAAGAAACGGTCGTCCGCCCCGCCGAACTTTGCGCGAAAGGCCGCGTCGACCTCGTAGCTGGCTTGCGCGATGGTCGGGCCGATCGCGGCGGCGATCCGATCCGTGCGGGCGCCGAGCGAGTGCATGGCCCCGATCGTCGCCTCGATCACGCCGCCCCTCGCCCCGCGCCAGCCGGCATGCGCCGCGCCGACGACCCCGGCGTGCGGATCGGCCAGCAGCACCGGGCAGCAGTCCGCAGTGACGATGCCGAGCACCAGGCCGGGCCGGTCGGTGACCACGGCGTCGGCCTCGGGCCGCTCGTCGCGCGACCATGGCTCCGTCACCACGACCGCCTCCGGAGAATGCACCTGATACGGTGTGACCAGCGTTGCGCCGGGAGCGACCGTTTCGACCGCGAGCCGCCGGTTGCGCTCCACCGCCGCTTCGTCGTCGCCAGCCCCGAAACCGCATTGCAGCCCGGCAACCGCACCGGTCGAGACCCCGCCGTGCCGAGTCAGGAAGCCGTGCGGCACCGGCTCGAGGGCGGGCGAACGGAGCGCTTCAGCCAAGGCTTCTGGTGACCTGCTCGTGCGTGTCGCGCGACAGTTTTGGCGCGGCCAGGAGCCGTTCGAGCTCGCCGCGCATCAGCGCCGCGCGATTGGGCTCGATCCGCCGCCAGCGCCCGAGCGAGGGAACGAACCGCGCAGCTGTCTGCGCATTGATCGGGTCGAGCGCGAGGATCAGGTCGGCAATCATCCGGTAGCCCTCGCCGCTCTCGGCGTGGAAGGCATGCGGATTGCCCGCGAACGCCATGTAGAGCGAGCGCACCCGATTGGGATTGCACAGCGTGAAGTCGGGATGGTCCGCGAGCGCCTTGACATGCTCGATCGCGTTGGGATGCAGCGAAATCGCCTGCAGGCTGAACCACTTGTCGACGACCAGCTCGTTGCCCTTGTAGCGGTTGTAGAAGTCGAGCAGCCGCGCGGTCCGTTCCGGCGCCTGCAGCCCGGCCAGCACCATCAGCGCGCCCTGCCGGTCGGTCATGTTGTCCGCCGCGTCGTATTGCTGCGCGGCGACCGTCGCACCCTGCCCGGGGTCGCCCGCGGCGAGATAGACCAGCGCCTGCGTCTTGACCTTGCGCGCGCCCTTCGCCGTGCGGTCGAGGCTGAACGGCACGCCCGATACGCGCTTATGGACCTCGGCGAATTCGCTCGAGAGCGCCTTGCCCAGCCACGCCTTCAGCCCTTCGCGCTCGGCATGGATGCGGCCCGGATCGGACACCAGTTGCTGCTCTGCGAGATAGGTCTGGCTCGGCAGCATCATCAACTCGCCGCGCATCGCATCGTCGAGGTCCCCGTCGGTGAGGATGGCCGCCAGCGCCGTGCGGATGGCCTCGCGCCCCTGCGTGCGCGCAGCGTCGTCGAGCCCGTCGCCGCTCGCCGCGGTCAGATGCGCGACGACCAGTTCCTGCATCGCCTCGTAGCGCGCGAAGGGATCGTCGTCCTTCGCGGCGAGGAAGACGAGATCCTCCGCGGGGAGCGAGCGCTCGATCGAAACGGGAGCGGAAAAGCCGCGATTGATCGACAGCACCGGCGGCGTCTCGAATCCCTCGAAGGCGAAGCTCTTCTCGGCTTCGTCGAGCACCACCAGCTCCTCGCCGCGATGCGCGCCGCTGTCGCGGTCGAACAGCGCGATGCGCAGCGGGATCGGCATCGGTTCCTTGAGCGGCTGGCCCGGTGTCGGCGGGACGGTTTGCCTGAGGGCGAGCGTTGCGGTGCCGTCGGCATGGTCGAGCTTCACATCGACCTTCGGCGTGCCTGCCTGGCGATACCACAACCGGAATTGCTCCAGATCGAGCCCCGTCCCGTCCTCGATGGCACGCACGAAATCCTCGCAGGTTGCCGCTTCGCCGTCATGCCGGTCGAAATAGAGGTCGGTGCCCTGCCGGAACCGCTCCTCGCCTGCGAAATCGGCCAGCGTGCGCATCATGCGGATGACTTCGGCGCCCTTGTTGTAAACCGTCGAAGTGTAGAAATTGGAGATCTCGCGGAAGCTGTCGGGCCGGATCGGATGCGCCAGCGGACCGCTATCCTCGGGGAACTGGACCGACCGCAGCACGCGGACATCCTCGATCCGCTTGACCGCCTCGCCCTCCATGTCCTGGCTGAACAGCTGGTCGCGCAGCACGGTGAAGCCTTCCTTGAGGCTCAATTGGAACCAGTCGCGGCAGGTCACGCGGTTGCCCGACCAGTTGTGGAAATATTCGTGCGCGATCACCCCCTCGATGCCGTCGAAATCCCCGTCGGTGGCGGTCTCGCGGTCGGCGAGGACGTATTTGGTGTTGAAGACGTTGAGCCCCTTGTTCTCCATCGCGCCCATGTTGAAATCGGAGACGGCGACGATGTTGTAGAGATCGAGATCGTATTCGCGCCCGAAGGTCTCCTCGTCCCATTTCATCGCCTTCTTCAGCGATTCGAGCGCATGGTCGGTGCGCGCCAGATCGCCCTCCCGCACCCAGATATTCAGCTCGACCTCGCGCCCGCCCATGGTGGTGAAGCTGCCGCGATTGGCGACGAGATCGCCCGCGACCAGCGCGAACAGGTAGCTCGGCTTGGGCCACGGATCGTGCCAGTCGGCCCAGTGCCTGCCGTCCTCGCGTTCTCCAGTCGAATCGAGATTGCCATTGCACAGCAGGATCGGGAACTGGTCCTTGGGTCCTTCCATCATCACTCGATAGGTCGAGAGCACATCGGGCTGATCCGGAAAGAACATGATCCGACGAAAGCCCTCGGCCTCGCACTGGGTGCATAGCATGCCATTCGAAGCATAGAGGCCCATGAGCTGTGTATTGGTCGAAGGATCAATTTGGGTGGTTATGCCGATATCGTGCGCCCCGTCGGGGAGCGTGATAATCAAATCGTCGCCTTCCATCCGCCATTCGGCATCGAGGGGTTTTCCTCGTTTGCCGCCAACGTGGACATTTTCCGGAGGACTCAGTCCCTCACCATTGAGCCGGATCTCACGGGAAGGCTCTGCAGCGGGGTTGGGTTCGACGAACAGCTGGGCGGTGACCCGCGTCTTCTCGATTTCGAGATCGAAGAACAACTCGACGTGCGGCACCAGCCACGGGAACGGCTTGTAATCCTCGCGCCGGATCACCGGCGGCTCCTTCGGCTCGGGCGGCGCGTCGGCCAGTTGCGGGTTTCCGTCGGCGGTCGAGGGGGTGCGGGCGATATCCATGGGCGGCTCTCTAGCTTGTGCGGCGCGAAACTCCATCCTCCAACGTCCGTCGAGCGCTTCCGTTCATCGGTCGAGCGCATGCGCGGCGCCGATTGACTTTGCCCGCGCCCGGCAACACCACGGGCCAAGGGAGGAAACCAGGCCATGATCATCGACCTGCTCGCCGCGAGCGGCGGCGCATTCGACGTCGAAACCGCCACGCGCGCCTATCTCGATACGCTGCAGGGCGCGGCGCGCGAACAGTCCGACGCCTATTTCGAAGGCGGCTATTGGCTGACACTGTGGGGCGCGCTGGTGGCGATCGTGGTCGACGGGCTGCTGCTGCGGTTTCGCATCACCGCAGCGTTCAGGAATTTCGGCGAGCGTGTGTTCAAGCGCCGCTGGCTGGTGACCTGGCTCACCGCACTGCTGTATTCGGTGGCCGGCTGGCTGCTGACGCTGCCATGGACGATCTACACCGGTTTCGTCCGCGAGAAACAGTACGACCTGATGAGCCAGTCCTTCGGCGCCTGGTTCGGCGAACTCGCGATCGGGCTTGCCATCTCGCTGGTGACGATGCCGCTGATCGTGGTGGCGATCTACGCGGTGATCCGGCGCGCGCCGAAGACCTGGTGGCTGTGGGGCAGCGGGGTGGTCGGGATCTTCCTCGCCATCGGGTTGCTGGTCGCGCCGGTCTGGATCGCACCCTTGTTCAACGACTACACCGAGATGGAAGCGGGTCCGCTGCGCAGCAAGATCGAGGCGATGGCGGCGCGCTACGACGTCCCCGCCGAACATATCTACGTGTTCGACCAGTCGAAGCAGCACAAGCGGATCTCGGCCAATGTCTCGGGCATCGGACCGACGATCCGCATCTCGCTCAACGACAACCTCCTCGAGCGCACCAGCGACGAGGAAGTGCTGGCGGTGATGGGGCACGAGCTGGGCCACTACAAGCTCAACCACGTGTGGTGGATCGTCGGGATCGTGCTCGCGATATTCGCGCTCGGTCTGTTCCTCGCCAGCCGCATCGCGCCATGGCTGATCGCGCGTTACGGCGAGCGCTGGGGCGTGCGCGAGCTGGCCGATCCCGCCTCGCTGCCGGTGCTCGGCATCCTGCTGTCGGTCTATTTCCTGCTCATGACGCCCGCGTTCAACTCGCTGATCCGGATCAACGAGAGTTCCGCCGACGCCTTCGGGCTCGAGGCCGCGCGCGAACCCGACGGCTTCGCCAGGGTCGCGATGCGGCTGAGCGAATACCGCAAGATCGAGCCCGGCGCGGTCGAGGAATTCCTGTTCTTCGACCACCCCTCGGGCCGGACGCGCGTGACGATGGCGATGGAATGGAAGGCGGCAAACGTCGAGGACCCGCAAATGGTCGTGCCCGAGGAAGGCTATCTCGACAGCGAATGAGCCGGCTGGTCGTCTTCGGTCTGGGCTATACGGCATCGCGCATCGCCGATCCGCTGCGCGGACGAGGCTGGGAGGTCGATGCGACCGGGAGCGCAGGGAATCTCGATTTCGGCGACGAGAGCGCGGTTCGCGAAGCAATCGGGCGGGCGACACACATCCTGTCCTCTGTCCCCCCAGCCGATGGCGACGACATCGTGCTCGACCGTTACGCCGATGCGCTGGGGCAGCGCTGGCTCGGCTATCTCTCCTCGACCGGCGTCTACGGCGATGCAGGTGGCGCGTGGGTCGACGAGAGCGCCCCGACCGGCCGGGGCCGTCGCACCGCACGAGCCGAATGCGATGCACGCTGGATGGATCGCGGCGCGCGCGTGTTCCGCCTGCCGGGAATTTACGGCCCGGGTCGCAGCGCGCTCGACCGGGTGCGCGACGGCAAGGCGCACCGGATCGACCTGCCGGGCCAGGTCTTCAGCCGGGTGCATGTGGAGGATATCGTCGCGGGCGTGGTCGCAGCGGTCGAACGCGACGCCGCGCCGGGTGCCTACAATCTTTCCGACGACCTGCCGACCAGCCAGAATGCGGTGATCGAAGAGGCCTGCCATCTGCTCGGTGTCAAGCTGCCGCCCTTGCAGACTGTGGAGGAAGCAGGCCTCTCCCAAGCGGCGCGTGGCTTCTATTCGGAGAACCGCCGCGTCGCCAACGGCAAGGCAAAACGAGTTCTGGGCTGGCGACCGCGCTATCCGACGTATCGTGAGGGACTGGCGGCACTGGTCTAGGCGTTTTGTTTTCCGGGGGTGACGAGACCTGTCGCTACTTGACAAGCGTCGGCCCGCCGGGGCTGTTCCATCCCACGCCCCGCGTTCGGGATCAGGAAGGATTCCGGGGGAATGCTTCCCCCGGACGGCGGCCACCCATGGGATACTATGGTCGGGGTGGCCGGATGGGGGCGTGGGATGGAACAGCCAAGGATCGGACGGAGGTCCGATCCGCACGCAACAAATTACGGCTCGGGAGTAGCGCGCTTCGGCGGCGTCGGTCTGCCGCGCATCGCCACCAGCAGCCCCGTCATCGCCAGTACGGCCCCCGATGCGGGCAGCCAGTCCCACACGAAGCCCTCGAACATGGTCGACAGGATCATCGCGACAACCGGCACCAGCACCGAGGAGTAGGCCGCGGTGCCCGCCCCCACCTCGCGCACCAGACGGTAATAGAGCGGGAAGGTGACGACCGAGCCGAGCAGGCCGAGATAGACCACGCCGAGCGCATATTGCGGACGCGGATCGAAGGCTGGCGGACCGCTCTGCAACCATGCCAGCACGGTGTTGATCGCCACGCCGGCCGCCATCGCCCAGGCCAGCAGCGTCAGGAACGGCAGCTTCTTGGCGCCCTCCATCGCCTGCACGATATTCGCGCCCGAGGCGGCGAGGATCCCGCCCGCCGTCAGCGCGACCCCGAGCAGGACGTCCGACAGCGTCGCGGGCGAGGCGCGGTATTCGTGCACGAACAGCAGCGCGATCCCGCTCGCCGCGATGCAGCTGCCGATCACGAAGGCGCGGGTGATGCTCTGCCCGAGCAGCCACCGGCCGAGGATCGCATTGGGTACCATCAGCAACGCGAACATCACTGCGACGAGCCCCGAAGTGATGAACCGCTCGGCATTGTAGACGAAGCTGAAATTGAGCACGAATTGCAATACGCCGATCAGCGCGACCCATTTCCATCCCGAGCGCGGCGGCATCAGCGGCTCGCGCCGCCACGCCGCGAGCGCGAACATCCCGAGCGCGGCGATGGCGAAGCGATAGGTGATCGACCATTGCGCCGGAACGCTCTCCAACTGGTCGCGGATGACAAGCCAGGTCCCGCCCCAGATCAGGCTGACAAGCAGGAACGGCAGCAGGTTGCGCGGCTCGAGCAAATTGCCCGAACCCGGCTGCGTCCCGCTCATAGCGCGGCGATCGCCCCGGCCAGCGCCGACGCCGCATCGGGATCGCTGTTCCACGCGGTGACGAAACGCGCCGCATTTGCGCCCCAGTCGTAGAAGCCAAAGCCCTGCGCGCGAAGAGCGTCGCGTTCCTCGGGCGTGCAGCGCACGAACAGTTCGTTCGCCTCGACCGGGTGCATCAGCCGCTCGCCGCAGCTCGAAGCGATCTCCTGCGCGGCGGCATTGGCCGCGCGTGCATTGTCGAGCCACAGGTCTTCTTCGAGCATGGCGAGGATTTGCGCCGCCAGGAACCTCCCCTTGCTCTGCAAATGCCCGGCGCGCTTGCGGCGATAGCGCGCGAGATCGGCGGCCGCGGGATCGAAGAAGACGATCGCCTCGGCGCTCATTGCCCCGTTCTTGACGCAGCCGAAGCTCAACGCATCGACCGGCCCCGCCGCCTCGCCCGGCGCACAGCCGAGGAACGCCACCGCATTGCCGAACCGCGCTCCGTCCATGTGCAGGCCGAGCCCGCGCTCGCGTGCGAGTTCGGCAATGGCCGCGATTTCCGCCGGGCGATAGCACCGCCCGTATTCGCTCGCCTGCGTGATCGAGATCGCGTGCGGCTGGACCTGATGGACGTCGTCGCGGATCGGATCGATCGCCGCGCGGATCGCTTGCGGATCGATCTTCGCTCCTTCCCCGTCCGCCAGCATCAGCTTGGCGCCGTGGAGGTAGAAGCCCGGCGCGCCCGCCTCGTCCATCTCGATATGCGCCTCGCGGTGGCACACCACCCCGCCATGCGGCTGGCACAAGGTCGCCAGCGCGAGGCAGTTCGCCGCCGTACCCGTCGCCACCCACAGCGCGGCGCAATCGCGCTCGAAGAGGTCCGAAAAGCGCTCGTCGAGCGCCTGCGACAAGGCATCGCCGTCGTAGGGCGCATCGGCTACATCCGCGGCGCGCATCGCCTCCCACACCTTCGGATGGACGGCGGCGGCGTTGTCGGAGAGGAACTGGCCGGTAGTCATTGCGGAACGGCCCTAGCGGCACCGGCGTTGAAGGCAAGAAGGAGACGCGATCCGATGACTGTCGAAGGCCTCGAAATCACCCATACCGACAAGGGCAGCAGCGGCGAGTATGTCGCGCATGTGCCGGACAGCGATGTCGCCGGCCGGCTGACGTGGAAGGCGCGCGGCGACGATGTGCGGGTCGCCGATCACACGCTCGTTCCGCCCGAGATCGGCGGGCGCGGGGTGGCGGCGGCGCTGGTGGACGCGCTCGTCGCCGATGCGCGCGAGCAGGGTTTCCGGATCGTGCCCCAATGTTCCTATGTCGAGGCGAAATTCCGCCGCAACCCGGACTGGGCCGAACTGCGCGCCTAGAGTCGTTTTCCGCTTCGCTGGAGCGGCACCGGCTAGTCCTTGTCGGATGCGCTCATGACCTCCGTCATGAGCTTGCGGCACCGGCCCACGCCCCCACCCGGAGTCCTTGTTGCGTGCGGTCAGGACCTCCGTCCTGACCTTGCTGTTCCATCCCACGCCCCCACCCGGCCACCCCGACCATAGTATCCTATGGGTGGCCGGGTGGGGGCGTGGGATGGAACAGCCCCGGCGGGCCGACGACTACCAAAGTGGTGACAAGCCAAGCCACCGCCGGAAATATAAATTCCGGGGTGGGGGCGTGGGCCGGTGCCGTAGCCGCTTCAGCTACGCTGAAACAATCTAACCCTCGTTCAATTCCGAAAAATCGGTCGTCGCTATGCTGTCGAGCACGGCGCGGCGCAACTCCTTCGCCCGCGCTTCCGGGACGCCGGGAATTTCCAGCTTTCCGCCTGCGACCCCGAGATGCAGCGTCCCGTAACCGTGCCAGCGGGCGAGCGGGCCTTGGCGGAAATCGACCGATTGCAGCTTCACCCGCGGCGCGATGTCGATCCGCGGCGCAAGCCAGCCACGCCGGGAGAGGATCTGCCGCGCATCGGTCGCGTGCAGCGTGTTCCTCCACTCGATCCATTGCCCCGCCGCCAGAAAAGCACCGAGCGCCAGCGGGATGAGCGCAAGAACCGGATAGCCGACCTCATCGACCGGGGCAGCGACCGTCACTGCCAGCGCCGCGAGGGCGATCAGCGCCGGGATCGCAAATGCGAGCGCCATCGAATCGAAACGGTACGCGGACGAGGCGCGTTGCCAAGCCACGTTTTCGCCCGGCCGCTCGAACCTGGCCACTTCGGCCACCGGCCAGATCTCGTCGAGCTTGCCGAACGGTGCGACGACATGGCTCGACGACCCCGAATCCTGCGCCAGGCTGACGAATTTGAGCCCGTGCCAGCCGAACCGGCGGCGTACCATCCGCGTGCCGATCCGCATCGCCTGCACGCGGTGGACCGGCATCACCACGTCGGTCCGCGTCAGCAGCCCGCGGCGGCGGCGGAAGCCCTTGGCGGTCTTTTCGAGCAGGAAACCCCATTCGCGCAGCGCCGTGCGGACGATACCCGTGGCGAAACCGACCGCGATCAGCGACGTTGCGGCGATCGTGCCGCCGACTATCTGCGCAGTCGGACCCAATCCGGAAAGCCACGCCCCCGGCCCCGCGAGGCGTTCCTCCCAGGCATCGAAATCCCAGATTTCGAACGGAAGCAGAAACTCGAACTGTTGCGTCGCAGCGAACAGCACCGCGATGACGGCGAGCGAGAATTCGAATACGCCGTAGGTCAGCACGCGAGACGGCCCCATCGCGAACAGCACCGGTGCGGCCTCCTGCGGCGCCGTCTCGCCATCCTCGCCGACTGGCGCGGTTCCGTCCTTGCGCGCACGCACCAGTTCGCGCAGCTCTTCGCCTTCGTCCTCGGTCAGGAAGGCGAGCTTGAGGTCGTCCTTGCCGCCCGCGCCGGTATCGAACCCGACCTGCACCAGCCCGAAAATGCGCGCCAGCGGCCCCTGTTCGAGGCTGACGTCCTGGATCCGTTCATAGGGAACCGAGCGCGCGGCGCGCGACAGGATGCCGCTCTCGACGCGAATGTCCTCCTCGCCGACATGAAAGGTCAGCCGGTGCCATTGCAGCCAGGCGACGAGGAAGTTGATCGCCAGCACCAGCACGGCGGCACCGAGCGCGATCCACAGGATCGGCCCCTCGTCGCGCATCACGAAGATCAGCGCGAGCAGCGCCGGGACCGACTGGCGCAGCCCGGCGATACCCTTGACCACCAGTCCGACCGGCGCGGTGCGGCGCGGCTCCGCCGTCGGGGGCATGCCTGCGTCGCTCACACCGTCTCGCGCCGGATATGCGCGCGGATTTCCTCGCGCATGGCGACCGCGTCGTCATGCGCCAGGCCGGGCAGATGGACCGAGGCGTTGTGCGAACCCGCCGTGTGCACCGTCAGCGTGGCGAGGCCGTACATCCGTTCGAGCGGCCCCTGGTCGACATCGATATGCTGGACCCGGCCGAACGGCACCACCGTGTCCGAGCGGAACAGCAGGCCGCGCACCACGCGCAGGCGGTTCGCGCCGATCGTGTAGCCCTTCGCCTGATAACGACGCAGCGGGACGCGGATGACGACGAACGCCGCCACCAGCACCACGGGAATCGCGAAAATACCCATCGGCAGGATGTCGACCGCCTCGAGCACCAGCGAGGCGATCACGAAAGGCAGTGCGAACAGCGCCGCCTGGATGCGCAGCACACTGACGTGGTCCGGGTGCAGGGGCGTCAGCGGATCGTCGCCGACGGTCTCGGGCGGAGCGGTATCGCTCCTAGTCGGGAGGCTCTCGTCCATGTGCCCCAGATGGGCAATACAGCTGGCACGCGCAAGCGGCAATGTTCTCAGCTTGGCTGAAGCGGCACCGGCCCACGCCCCCACCCGGCCACCCCGACCATAGTATCCTATGGGTGGCCGGGTGGGGGCGTGGGCCGGTGCCGAAACCGTTCAGTTTCGCTGAAACAAACCCTACCTCCGCTGGTCGAAGCGCCGCCCGATCATCGCCGCGGCGATATTGGTTTTCTGCACATCGGTGGTGCCGCCCGCAATGCCCCAGGCGAAGCCGTCGCGCAGGCGCTGCTCCATGCCGTACTCCTTGTGATAGCCGTAGCCGCCCATCACCTGCACCCCGAGCGCGGTCACCTCGCGCACGATCTCGTTGGCGAAGCACTTCGCGATGCTCGATTCGTAGACGCCCGGCAGCCCGTTCTCCTGCTGCGCGGCATCGGCCGCGGCGCGGTGGATCAGCAGCCGCGCCGCCTCGACCTTCATCGCCATCTCCGCCAGCTTGAGCTGGACCGCTTGGAAATCGACGATCGGCTTGCCGAAGGCGTGCCGCTCCTGCGTGTAGGCGACCGCCTGTTCGAGCGCACCCGCGGCGGTGGCGAGGCTCATCGTCGCATTGCCGCACCGTTCGAGCCCGAACGCGTTCATCAGCTTGCCGAAGCCGCCGGCAGGCACGACGAGGTTTTCCTTCGGCACGCGCACCGCGTCGAGCACTATGTCGCGCGTCTCGATGCCGCGGAAACCCATCAGTTCCTCACGCTTGCCGAAGCTCACGCCGTCCATGTCCTTCGCCACCAGCACCGCGCCGATCCCCTTGGCGCCCGGCGCATCGGAGAGGCGGCAATAGGTGACGTAATACTGCGCGTGCCCGGCGCCGCTGGTCCAGCGCTTGGTGCCGGTAAGAACGATGTGATCGCCGTCTTCGCGCGCGGTGGTCGCGAGGTCGGTCAACGCGGTGCCGGCGTCGGGTTCCGACATCGAGACCGCGACGGTCGCCTCGCCGCGCGTCACCTGCGGGATGATCCGTGCCTTGAGTTCGTCCGAACCGAATCGCTCGATCGCCCGCACCGGACCGACCAGCGCCTCGAACACGGGGAAGGCGACCGCGTTGGATATCTGGGCAAATTCCTCCAGCACCAGCAACGCCTCGAGATGGCCGAGGCCGAGCCCGCCATGGGCCTCGGGCAGGTTGACGCCGAGAAAGCCCATCTCGCCGTAGCGCCGCACCATTTCGGCGGGGACCGAAACGTCCTCCGCTTCCAGCTCGCGCGCGAGTTCGGGCAATTCTGCGCGCGCGAACTTTCTGGCCGCTTCCTGCAATTCGCGCTGCTGGTCGGTAAGTTGGAAGTTCATCGAGACGCTCCTCTTGTCGCGACCGGTGGCGGATGGTCGGCTGCGGTGCAAGCGGGGAGGTTTGAGAGTCCTTGTTTTTCGAGTCCTTGTTTTTCGCACCCGCCTCCGCGGGTGCATCCTCCGGTGCTATTCCTCCGCTTCGCTCCGGGCACCTGCGGTCGGGCGGTCGCCCTCTGGCGCCGCTGGACGCGGCGCGGTGGCGAGGTCACTCCAAGGTTCCTAGTCCAAGCCTCTCGGATCCGTCCCGGTTCCTGGTCGCGGCAGCCATAGGCCCAAGGGGCCGCCCGCAGCGACCAAAGGGAGCGAGGATAGCCTAAGGGCCCGGACGGGCCCGCCGGCGCTTGAGGCTAAACTAAAGACTCCATTTTTCCTTACGGAAAAATGGTGCTGCTGGGGAGGATTGAACTCCCGACCTCACCCTTACCAAGGGTGCGCTCTACCACTGAGCTACAGCAGCGTCCGTCAGGGTGGCGCGCCTATCGTGGCGCAGGCGCGCATTGTCAAGCCAAGCTTGAGCCGGAGCGTCAATAGCGGCAAGGAATTTCGCATGAGTGAAAAGCCCGACCACAATCCGTCGCGCGAAGAACGCCTTGCCGCCAAGCTGCGCGAAAACCTGCGCCGCAGGAAGGCGCAAAGCCGCGAGATGTCGCAGGCCGGCGAGAGCGAACCGGACGACAGCGGGCTTTCCAAGACGCGCGGGGGAAGCTAACGCGTGGCGCTCCCTCGGGAAAATGGAGCGCTCCCTTGCCGACCCTGATCCTAGTCCGCCACGGCCAGAGCCAGTGGAACCTCGAAAATCGCTTCACCGGCTGGTGGGACGTCGACCTGACCGAAAAGGGCGTGACCGAGGCCAGGGAGGCCGGTGTCCTGCTCGCCGAGAAGGACATGCTGCCGACGCGCGCCTTCACCTCGTTCCAGACCCGCGCGATCAAGACGCTGCATCTGGCGCTCGAGGGCTGCAACCGGCTGTGGATCCCGGAAACCAAGGACTGGCGGCTCAACGAGCGGCACTATGGCGGGCTGACCGGGCTCGACAAGCAGGAGACGCGCGACAGGCACGGCGACGAGCAGGTCCATATCTGGCGCCGCAGCTTCGACACGCCGCCGCCCGAAATGGAAGCGGGCAGCGAATACGATCTGTCGCAGGATCCGCGCTATGCCGGGATCGCGGTGCCGACGAGCGAAAGCCTCAAGCTGACCATCGAGCGCGTGCTGCCCTATTGGCAAAGCGACATCCTGCCCGTGCTGGCAAGCGGCGAGATGGTGATCGTCTCGGCGCACGGCAATTCGCTGCGTGCGCTGGTCAAGCACCTGTCGGGCATTTCCGACGAGGACATCACCGGACTCGAGATTCCCACCGGCCAGCCGATCGTCTATGAATTCGACGGCGCCATGCAGCCCGGCGAGCGGCGCTATCTGAAGGAAATGTGAGATGGCCCAAGGGGCAGCAAAGGTCGCCATCGTGATGGGCAGCCAGTCGGACTGGCCGACCATGCGCTGTGCCGCCGACATCCTCGAGGAGCTCGGCGTGGCGCACGAGGCGCGGATCGTGTCCGCGCACCGCACGCCCGACCGGATGGTCGATTTCGCCCGCGGCGCGGAGGATGAAGGCTTCGGCCTGATCATCGCGGGTGCCGGGGGGGCGGCGCATCTGCCCGGCATGATCTCGGCGCTCACGCACCTGCCGGTGCTCGGCGTGCCGGTGCAGTCGAAGGCATTGCGCGGGCAGGACAGCCTGCTGTCGATCGTCCAGATGCCCGCCGGCGTGCCGACCGCGACCTTCGCCATCGGCGAAGCGGGCGCGACCAATGCCGGGCTCTACGCCGCTGCGATCCTCGCGCTGAACGACGCCGCGCTGCGGCAGCGGCTGATCGAGTGGCGCGCGGCGCGGCGCGACGCGGTGGCGGAGCGGCCGTCCGACACATGAGGCGCCCCACTCCCGATCCGTTCGCATCGAGCGTAGTCGAGATGCATATGCGCACAGTGTCTCGACTTCGCTCGACACGAACGGGGTGGGGTTTGCGATGATCGCACCGCGGGGAACGATAGGGATATTGGGTGGCGGCCAGCTCGGCCGAATGCTCGTCATGGCGGCGGCGCAGATGGGCTATCGCTGCGTGGTCTACGCCCCGGGCAGGGATTGCGTCGCGGCCGAAGTTGCGGGCGATTTCTTCAACCGGGAATGGAACGACGCCGGGGCGATGGCCGCTTTCGCGCAGCAATGCGACGTGATCACCTGGGAATTCGAGAACGTGCCGGTCGAGCCGCTGCAACCGATCGCGGAGCGGCTCGCGCCGCACCCGCGTGCGCTCGAGACCGCGCAGGACCGGCTGAACGAAAAGCGCTTCGTCGAGCAGCTCGGCGGTCGCCCGGCACCCTATGCCCCGGTCGATGCCCCGTCCGATCTCGCCGCAGCGGTCGAGCGGATCGGCACGCCCGGCATCCTCAAGACAAGGCGCGACGGCTACGACGGCAAGGGCCAGTGGCGGATCGGCAATGCGCGCGACGCGGAGGGCTTCAGCCACACCGGCGAGCCACTGGTTTACGAGGGCTTCGTCGACTTCGCCGCCGAGTTCTCGGTCGTCCTCGTGCGCGGACGCGACGGCGAGGTGCGCTACTGGGACAGCGCCGAGAACGTCCACCAGGACGGCATTCTCGCGACCTCGACGCTTCCCGCCTCCGACGCGGTGGCGGGCCAGGTGGAGGAGGCGCGCGCGCTGGCGAAACAGGTCGCCGACGCGCTCGACTATGTCGGCGTGCTGACGCTCGAGTTCTTCGCGACGGCAAGCGGACCGGTGTTCAACGAGATGGCGCCGCGGGTGCACAATTCGGGGCACTGGACCATCGAGGGTGCCGCGACGAGCCAGTTCGAAAACCACATCCGCGCGATCTGCGGCCTGCCGCTCGGCGACACCGCGACGATCGGCGCATCGGTGACGATGGAGAACGTGATCGGCAAGGACGCCGCGACGGCGCATGAATGCCTCGCCGATTCCGCAGCGCACCTGCATCTCTACGGCAAGAGCGCCGCCCGCAAGGGCCGCAAGATGGGTCACGTCACTCGCGTCCATCGCACATGACGCAGAGGCTGTTCCTGATCTATGCCCGCGACGCCAACGGCACGATCGGCAAGGATGGCGGAATCCCGTGGCACCTGCCGGCCGACCTGAAGCGCTTCAAGGCGCTGACCGACGGCAAGCCGATGATCATGGGGCGCAAGACTTTCGAGAGCCTGCCCGGCCTGCTCCCCGGACGCCGCCATATCGTGCTGACGCGTCGCGAAAACCGGGATACCGCCGGGGCCGAGATCGCGCATTCGGTCGAACACGCGCTGGCGCTCGCGGGCGAGGACGACGAGGGGGGCGAGGTCGCGGTGATCGGCGGCGCGGCGATCTACGATGTCTTCCGCCCGCTCGCCGACCGGATCGAGGTCACCGAAATCGACGCCGAATACGATGGCGACACGTTCGTCGAGCCGCTCGGGGACGAATGGGAAGCGGTGGCGCGCGAGGATCACCCGGCGGAGGGCGGCAGGCCGGCCTATGCCTTCGTCACCTATCGCCGCAGGAGCGAGGGCCCGGAAACATGAAACGCAAATTCGCCATCGGCTTTCTGGCGCTGCTCACCATCGCCGCGGTGGCGTTCTTCGGCTTCGGCCCGCGCTGGGCCGAGGAGAGCATGAACCGGATCGACGGCAAGCCGCTGCCCGAAGTCTCGGACAAGGCCAGGGCGCTGCATGCGACGCTGACCATCGTCGATCTGCATTCGGACACGCTGATGTGGAAGCGCGACGTGCTCGAGCGTTCGGAACGCGGACACATGGACCTGCCGCGCCTCAGGGAAGGCAATGTCGCGCTGCAGGTCTTCTCGAGCGTCACCAAGACCCCGCGCGGGCAAAACTACGATTCGAACGGGTCCGACACCGACAACATCACGCCGCTGGTGGTCGGCCAGATGCAGCCGGTGCGAACGTGGAACTCGCTGCTCCAGCGTTCGCTGTACCACGCCGAAAAGCTCGACGACGCAGCTCAGAACTCGAAAGACCTGTTCGTAGTCCGCAATCAATCGGATGTGGATGCAATCATGTCCCGGAGTTCGGAGCCTGGAAGCGCGACCGGCGCGCTGTTCAGCGCGGAGGGGCTGCAAAACCTCGAAGGCGATCTCGACAATCTCGACAAACTCTACGCCGCCGGCATGCGTATGGCAGGGCTGACGCATTTCTTCGACAACGAACTGGCCGGCTCGATGCACGGGATCGACAAGGGTGGATTGACCGATATGGGCCGCGAGGCGATCCGGCGGATGGAGCGAATGGGCATAGTGGTCGATATCGCGCATTGCAGCCATCGATGCGTCGCCGACATCCTCGCCATGGCACGGCGCCCGGTGGTCTCGAGCCATGGCGGGGTGCAGGCGACCTGCGAGGTCAACCGCAACCTCACCGACGACGAAATCCGCGGCGTCGCCGCCACCGGCGGCGTAATCGGCATCGGCTATTGGGAAGGCGCGGTGTGCGACACCTCGCCCGCTGCGGTCGCAGAAGCGATGAAGCATGTCCGCGACCTCGTCGGGATCGAGCATGTCGCGCTCGGCAGCGACTACGACGGGGCGACGACCGTGCGCTTCGACACCTCGCAGCTGGCGCAGGTGACGCAGGCGCTGATCGATGCGGGCTTTTCCAAGGACGAGATCCGCGCGGTGATGGGCGGCAATGCGCTGCGCGTGCTGCGCGCCGGACTAGTACCCCGAGGGCCGGCAGCGTGAGGTGGCTCGACCATCGCGAGCCGATGCCCGAAAGCCTGCGCGGTGCAGTCATCGCGCTGGGCAATTTCGACGGCTTCCATATCGGCCACCAGGCGGTTGCGGGCGAGGCGATCGGCTGGGCGCGCGAAGAGGGTCGCCCGGCGATCGTCGCGACCTTCGATCCGCACCCGGTGCGCTTCTTCAAGCCCGACGTCCCGCCCTTCCGCCTGACCACGCTCGAGCAGCGGCAGGAACTCTACCTCGCCGCCGGGGCGACCGCGATGCTGGTGTTCCATTTCGACGCCGAGCTGGCGGGCACGAGCGCGGAGGATTTCATCACCGAAATCCTGCTCGGCCGGTTCGGCGCGCATGGGGTGGTGACCGGCGGCGATTTCACCTTCGGCAGGGGGGCGAAGGGCGACGTCGCGCTGCTGCGCACGCTGGGCGGCGAGCACGGCCTGCACTCGCGGGTGGTCGAGGCGGTTTCGGATAACGGCGGCGAACCGGTCTCGTCGAGCCGCATCCGCGAGGCGCTGCGCGCAGGCGATCCGCAGGAGGCCGCGCGGCTGCTGACCCGCCCCTTCGCCATTCGCGGCATCGTCGAACACGGCGACAAGCGCGGGCGCGAGATCGGCTATCCGACCGCGAACCTCTCGATCGAGCATTACCTGAGGCCCCGATTCGGCATCTACGCCGTGACCGGCCGCATCCTCGCGACCGGCGAGGAGCTGAAGGGCGCGGCCAATATCGGCATCCGCCCGCAATTCGAGCCGCCCAGGGAATTGCTCGAGCCCTATTTCTTCGATTTCTCCGGCGATCTCTACGGGCAGGAAATCGAGGTCGCGTTCCATCACTTCCTCCGGCCGGAGGCGAAGTTCGACAGCCTGGACGCGCTGGTCGAACAGATGGATCGCGACTGCGCGCGGGCCCGGGAACTGCTCGGATGAGCAAATGGCTCAAGCGGATCGCCATGCTGCTGGCGGTCGCGTTCCTCGTGTTCACGGTTATCAATGCCAGCTGGCTCGCGCCCGAGCCGAAGGGCGGACCCAGGCTGATCGCGCATCGCGGCATTGCGCAGGAATTCGACCGCGCTGGCGTCGGGCGCGACACCTGCACCGCGACGCGGATCGAGCCGCCCTATCACGACCATCTCGAGAACACCGTGCGCGGTGCGCGCCAGATCGCGCTGATGAACGCGCACATGATCGAGGTCGATATCGCGCCCACCGCCGACGGGCGCATCGCGGTGTTCCACGACTGGACGCTCGACTGCCGCACCGACGGCACCGGCCCGGTGCGTGGGAAGACCATGGCCGAACTCAAGAAACTCGATATCGGCTACGGCTACACCGCCGACGGAGGCGAAACCTACCCGCTGCGCGGCGGGCCCGGTATGGGCGCGATGCCCGAGTTGAAGGAGCTGCTCGCCGCGCTGCCCGAGCGGACGGGCGTGATGTACAACTTCAAGTCGGGCGACGCGCGCGAGGCGGAGCTGCTGGCGCGGGCGCTGCGCGAGGCCGGGCGCGATCCGGCGGCGGCGGGCGATGCCTTCTACGGCCATCCCGACCCGGTCGCCGCGATCGCCGAAATATATCCCGAAGCGTGGAGCTGGTCGGTCGAGGGCGCGAGGGATTGCACCACCGACTACCTGCTGCTGGGCTGGAGCGGCTACCTACCCGACAGCTGCCGCGGCGGGACAATGGTGATCCCGCTCAACCGGCAATGGCTGTTCTGGGGCTGGCCCAACCGGCTGATCGCGCGGATGGAAGCGCATGGCGGGCGGATCGTCGTCACCGGGCCGCTCGAGGGCGACCGGCCGAACACAGGCCTCACCCTGCCCGAGCAGTATGGCGAGATTCCCGACAGCTATAACGGCCATATCTGGATCGATGACAGCTGGAACATGGTCCCCGCGCTGTTCCCCTCGCGCGAGCGGCGCAGCGTGGAGGAGCAGATCGCCGGGCAGGAAGCGCTCGAAGCGCGCCGCGCGCGGCAATAGGCTTTATCCGCGCGGGCGAATCGCCTAACGGCCACCGGCTATGTCCGAACACGAAACTCCGCAGCGCGACTACCGGGACACGGTCTTCCTGCCCAAGACCGATTTCCCCATGAAGGCCGGCCTTCCGCAGAAGGAGCCGGGCATTCTCGCGCGCTGGCAGGAAGAGGGGCTCTACCAACAGCTGCGCGAGGCGCGCACGGGGCGCGAAAAGTTCATCCTCCACGACGGTCCGCCTTACGCGAACGGCGACATGCATATCGGCCATTCGCTCAACCGCATCCTCAAGGACATGGTGGTGCGCAGCCAGACCCTGCTCGGCAAGAACGCCCCCTTCGTGCCCGGCTGGGACTGCCACGGCCTGCCGATCGAATGGAAGGTCGAGGAGCAGTACCGCAAGAAGAAGCGCGACAAGAACGCCGTCCCCCCGGCCGAATTCCGCGCCGAATGCCGCGCCTATGCGCAGCACTGGGTCGACACCCAGCGCGGCCAGCTCCAGCGGCTCGGGCTGATGGCCGATTTCGACCATCCCTACTTGACGATGGATCCGCGCGCCGAGGCAACCATCGTCGCCGAGCTGATGAAATTCGTCGAAGCGGGCAATCTCTACCGCGGCGCCAAGCCGGTGATGTGGAGCCCGGTGGAAGAGACGGCACTGGCCGAGGCGGAGGTCGAATACGAGGATATCGTCTCGACCCAGATCGACGTGGCGTTCGAGATTGTCGAGAGTCCGATTCCGGAACTGGTCGGCGCGCACGCGGTGGCGTGGACGACGACACCGTGGACGATCCCGGTCAATCAGGCGATCGCGTATGGGGAAGGAATAGAATACCGCCACTTCACGCTTGTGTTGCCTAATCTGGACGAAATTCCGCAAAACAGACTTGAAGTAGTCGTCGAAAGGCTGCGAGCGGTAGGGCTGGACCAGCGCGGCAAGCGCTTTATCGTTGCCGCAGAACTCCAGCAGTTTTTCGAAGATCGCCTCCAGGCGGCGCTCGATAGTGTAGATCTTACCGACCTCGATCTTCCGCCGGACACGTTGCTGCTCGGATATGGAGCCATCGCGTTGGATGATGGATTTGTCCCGTCCGAACAAACGCTAAATGGCTCCGACCTCGCCGGCACCGTCGCGCGGCACCCGATGCACCATCTCGGCGGGTTCTACGCCAAACCCCGCCCCTTCCTCGCGGGCGAGTTCGTCACTACCGACAGCGGCACCGGGCTCGTCCATATGTCGCCCGACCACGGCGAGGACGATTTCGAGCTGTGCAAGTCGGCCGGGCTCGAGCCGGCCTTCGCGGTGATGGACGACGGGCGCTATCGCGACGACTGGCCGTGGCTCGGCGGGGACGACGACCGCCGCCGCGCGGTGATCAACGCCAATTTCAACGCCCCGGACGGGCCGATCTGCTCGGATTTGCGCGAAGCGGGGGCGCTGCTCGCCGCGAGCCGCGACTACGAGCATTCCTACCCGCATTCGTGGCGCTCGAAGGCCAAGGTCATCTATCGCTGCACCCCGCAATGGTTCGTGCCGATGGACAGGGACTTGGGCGACAACCCCAAATCCGTTCGGGCTGAGCCTGTCGAAGCCCTGCCCTTTTCTTCGGACGGCAGCGCAGAAGAAAGTGCAGCCCTTCGACAGGCTCAGGGCGAACGGGGTGAGGATACGCTGAGGTCGCGCGCCCTCGCCGAAATCGCCCGCGTCGCATTCCACCCGCCCAAGGGCCGCAACCGGATCGGCTCGATGGTCGAGGGGCGGCCCGACTGGGTGCTCAGCCGCCAGCGCGCCTGGGGCGTGCCGATCACCCTGTTCGTGCGCCCCGACGGCTCCTACCTGCAGGATCCCGAGGTCAACGCGCGCGTCGTCGCCGCGGTGCGCGAACAGGGCGTCGATGCATGGGACGAGGCGCGCAAACCCGAATTCCTTGGTACCGAACACGATCCCGACGACTACGAGATGGTCACCGACATCCTCGACGTGTGGTTCGATTCGGGCTGCACCCACGCCTTCGTGCTCGAATCGGACCGCTGGCCCGAACAGCGCTGGCCCGCCGACCTCTATCTCGAAGGCTCCGACCAGCATCGCGGCTGGTTCCAGTCCTCGCTGCTCGAAAGCTGCGCCACGCGCGGGCGGGCGCCCTACGAGGCTGTGCTGACGCACGGCTTCACCATGGCAAGCGACGGGCGCAAGATGTCGAAATCGCTCGGCAATTCGATCGATCCGTTGAAGGTGATGGAGCAGTACGGCGCCGATATCATCCGGCTGTGGGCGCTGTCGGTCGATTTCACCGAGGATCACCGCATCGGCGACGAGATCCTCAAGGGCGTCGGAGACCAGTACCGGCGGCTGCGCAACACCTTCCGCTACCTCCTCGGGGCGCTCGACGGGTTCGATTGGGAGAAGGAAGGCGTCGAGACCTCGGACATGCCCGAGCTCGAACGCTACATCCTCGACCGGCTGGTGCGGCTCGACGCCAAGCTGCGCGCCGCGATCGAGGCTTACGATTTCAACGAATACACCCGCGCGCTGGTTGAATTCGCCAACGAGGACCTGTCGGCGTTTTTCTTCGATGTCCGCAAAGACCGGCTCTATTGCGACTATCCGGCAGGGCTCCAGCGCCGCGCCTATCGTACCACGCTCGACATCCTGTTCCAGGCGCTGGTCCGCTACGCCGCGCCGGTGCTGGTGTTCACGAGCGAGGAGGTGTGGACGGCGCGCTTCCCGGATCGGGGCAGCGTCCACCTGCAGGAACTGCACGAATTGCCGCAGGACTGGCGCGACGATGCGCTGGCGGAGCGCTTCGCGGCCCTGCGCGAACTGCGCGAGGACGTGATGGAGGCGATCGAACCGCTGCGGCGCGAGAAAGCCATACGCTCGGGCCTCGAAGCCGAGGTTGCAGTGCCCGACGATGCAGTACCAGAAGGCTTCGGCGACGCCGATCTCGCCGAACTGTTCATCACCGCGTCAGTGACGCGCGGGCAGGGCGACGGCGTGACCGTTTCCCGCACCGCCGACCACAAATGCGGCCGCTGCTGGCGCCTGCTGCCCGACGTCGCCGAAAACGGCGCGCTGTGCGGACGGTGCGAGGGCGTGGTCGCCGATCTGGATGCGGCGGCATGAGTGCGATCTGGCGCAACCGATTCATCGGCCTCGCGATCGCTTTCGCGATCTTCGCGGCCGATCAGTGGCTCAAGAGCTACGTCGTCGATACGCTCGACCTGCAGCTCTACGAGACCTACGATCTGCTGCCCTTCTTCGATTTCACGCTGGTCCACAATTACGGCATCTCGCTCGGCATGTTCCAGGCGAAATCGATGGAAATGCGCTGGCTCCTGATCGCGTTGACGGGGACGATCGCGGTGGTCGTCACAGTATGGATGCTGCGCGAGAAGCTGCTCGGCGAGATTTCGGGCCTCGCGCTGATCCTCGGCGGTGCGCTCGGCAATATCAAGGACCGCTACCAGCTCGGTTACGTGGTCGATTTCGCCGACTTCCATATCGGCGACTTCAAGCCGTTCCTGATCTTCAACGTCGCCGACGCCGCGATCACCATCGGCGTGGTGATAATCCTTGCCCGATCCTTCCTCCTGCGCGACAAGGGGGATAAGCAGACCACAGAGCCGGCCGCAGAGGCCGCGGAGAGTTGACATGCGTAGAATTTCCACCCTCGTCATTGTGACCGGCGCGAGCGCCATGCTGGCCGCCTGCGGCAGCGGCGGCGGCCTGCTCGGCCGCGAGCGGCCCGACGAATTCGCGGTCCAGCGGCAGGCGCCGCTGGTCGTCCCGCCCGATTTCAGTCTCGAACCGCCCGCTCCCGGCGCCCCGCGTCCGGCCGAAGGCACCGCGGCCGAGCAGGCGCTCGAAGCGCTGTTCGGCGGCCCCGCCCCGCGCAGCGAGGTGGAAACCAGCGCGCTCGACCGCGCCGGCAGTGCCGAACCCGGCATCCGCACCAAGGTCGGCGATCCGGCCACCAACACCGTCGCCAAGGGCAGCGTGACGCGCGATATCATCGCCGCACCCGAGGGCGACGGACAGTTCGCGCAAGCGGTTATCCCTGCGGGATAACCGTTTTGTTTGTTTAGCCTCAGGCGCCGGCGGGCCCGTCCGGGCCCTTAGGCTATCCTCGCTCCCTTCGGTCGCTGCGGGCGGCCCCTTGGGCCTATGGCTGCCGCGACCAGGAACCGGGACGGGGCCAAAAGGCCTGGAATGGTCCGGTCGGCGACCAGCCGACCGCAAGGGCGACCGCCCGCCCGCAGGCGCCCCGCAGCGAAGCGGAGGGAATAGCGCCGAGGACGCACCCGCGGAGGCGGGTGCGAAACACAAGAAACTCAAGACCTCTCCACCCGCACAGCGCCCTCGGCCCGCGCCCTTCTCCTCCCTCACCAGCAATTTATCGACCTCGCGTCCGACAGCCGGTCGAAACGCATTTTTCGCTGTCCTACAAGCGCGGCGATGTGCCAGTCTTAGCGCATGGCAACCGCCGTTTCCCACGCCAACCCCGCCCCCATCGGCATCGGGCGCGTACCGATATCCCCTCTCCTGCGGGATGGACGGGGGCCCTCCCCTGCAACGGCAAGATCGCAATTTCCTAATTTATCCGTTTTGTTTCAATGGTTTGATAGCTGTCAACGAAGTTGACACGGTGTCGCCTTCGTCAACCATCCGTCAACCGAATCGGTACCGGGATCAAGTTTCGCGGTTCTCCGAAACGAGCAGCTTGTCGATCTTCCGCCCGTCCATGTCGATCACCTCGAACCGCCAGCCCTGGTCGATGAAGCTCTCGCCTTCCGCGGGCAGGTTCTTGAGCACCGACAGCACATAGCCCGCCACGGTCGCGAATTCGCGGTCTTCGCCGTATTCGATATCGAGCCGGTCGGCGAGCGCATCGGCGCTCATCGCGCCCGATACCAGCAGCGATCCATCCTTGCGCTCGATCACTTCGGGCGCGTCGCCCGGATCCTGGTCGCTGGCGAAATTGCCGACGATCGCGGTCAGCAGGTCCACGGGCGTGACGATACCGTCGAGATGGCCGTATTCGTCGTGCACCATCGCCATCGCGATGTCCGAATTCTGCAAGACCCGCAGCGCATCCATCGCGTCGAGCTGATCGGGCACCACCTCGGCCTTGCGCATCAGCTCGCGCAGCTGCACCGGCCGGCCCGCGACCCATTCCGCCAGCACCTCGCGCACCTTGACCACACCGAGGATCCTGTCGGGCGATCCTTCGGCGACGGGCAGGAGCGAATGCGGGCTGTCCTCGATCCGCGCGCGGATCGTCGCCTCGTCGGCATCGACATCGACCCAGTCGAGATCGGTGCGCGGGGTCATCAATTCGCGCACCGGGCGCTCGGCAAGCCGCACCACGCCGGCGAGGATCTGGTGCTGGTCGGCCTCGATCACCCCGGAGCGCGTCGCATCGGCGAAGATCATGTGCAGTTCCTCCGCCGTGACGCTCGATTGCCCCGCGGGGCGCACGCCGAGCAGGCGGATCAGCAGGCCGGAGGAGGTGTCGAGCACCCATACCAGCGGCGCGGCGACCTTCGCCAGCGCGGCCATCGGTCGTGCCATCACCAGCGAGATCGGCACCGCGGCGCGCAGCGCGAGCTGTTTCGGCACCAGCTCGCCGACCACCAGACTGAGATAGGTCGTCAATATGATCGCGGCGACGAAACCGGCCTCCCCGGCCCATTCCGCGGGCACGCCGAGCAGCGCGAGACGCTCGCCGATCGGTCCGCCCAGGCTCGAGCCCGAATAGGCGCCCGCGACGATGCCGATCAGCGTGATGCCTATCTGTACCGTGGAAAGAAACTTGCCCGGATCGGCCGCCAGCGCAATCGCCACGCGGGCCGAGCCGCTGCCCCGCGATTCGGCCGCGCGCAGCCGGGCGGTGCGGGCGGAAACGATCGCCAGTTCCGACATCGCGAAGACGCCGTTGAGCACGATCAGCCCGCCGATGATCAACAGGTCGGTCCAGGGAAAGGGTGTCACACCGCGTCGCTAGCACAATTGCGCGCCCGCGCCAGCCCGTGCACACGCGCCGGCCCGAGCACGCGCGGGAACGCGCAGGCCGTTGCGGTGTTGAAAAGGTCAAGACGCAGGTGGGCGCGTCTCGCCCGGTGCGGGCCAAGCAACCACAGCATGAGAGAGGGACTGTCCCCATGAAAACTTCACGAATTCTCCTTTCGGGCGTAGCCGCGCTGTCGCTGGTCGGCGTTTCGGCCTGCGTGACCGACCCCAATACCGGCGAGCGCAAGGTCTCGCGCACCGCCGCCGGCGCGGTGCTCGGCGGCACGCTCGGCTACCTGCTCGGCGATGCGGTCGGCGGTTCGACTGCGCGCATTATCGGCGCGGGCATCGGCGGCGCCGCCGGTGCCGTGATCGGCAAGCAGTTCGACGACCAGATCCGCGAACTCGACGAGGAGCTCGAAGGCACCGGTGTCGACGTCGAGGAAATCGGCGACCAGGATGCGATCCTCGTCCGCCTGCCCGACGGGGTCACCTTCGCCAGCGGTTCGGCGTCGATCAACCCGGGCTTCTACAGCTCGCTCAACGCCGTTGCCGAGAGCCTGAAGAAATATCCCAACAGCCTCGTCGACGTCTACGGTTTCACCGACACGACGGGCTCGACCGATCTCAACCAGCGCCTGTCCGAACAGCGCGCGCAGGCGGTGGCGGACTATCTGGCGGCGCAGGGCGTTTCGCGCAGCCGCCTTGCCACGCAGGGCTTCGGCGAACGCTACGAATATCTGCGCGTCAAGACCGGCGACAACGTCAACGAGCCGCTCAACCGGCGGGTCGAAATCAAGATCATCCCGATCAGCCAGGACGACGTGGCCAACGCGCAGGGCCAGTAAGGACCCACCAGCTCCCAGCGAGCGGAGAGAGAGGCCGGCCCTTCGGGTCGGTCTCTTTTTTGTTGCGCCTCAGGCGCCGGCGTTCGCGTCCGCTCACTCGGCTTTCCTCGCTCCCTTCGGTCGCTGCGGGCGGCCCTTTGGGCCTATGGCTGCCGCGACCAGGAACCGGGTCGCAACCGAGAGACCTGGAATGATTCGGTCGGCGACCAGCCGACCGCGAGCGCACGCGCGCGAGCCGCAGGTGCCCCGCAGCGAAGCGGAGGGAACAGCACCGAGGACGCTCGCGCGGAGGCGCGAGCGAAAAACCAAGGACTCTTACGCCAGCTTCCCCGCCCGCTCCGCCAGGTGCTCCACCGCCGCCTCGTGAATATGCGGCGAACTCACCAGCAAGCCGAACGCGCGCGGGTCGCGCTTGTTGTAGTCGAGCGGCTTGCCGAAGGCGTCGGTGACCGCAGCCCCTGCCTCGCGCGCGATCAGCGCGGCGGCGGCGATATCCCATTCGAAGCCCCAGCGCAGCGTCGCGAGCAGGTCGGCCTCGTCGCTCGCGACCATGGCGGCGCGCAGCGCGATCGAATTGGGCTTTTCCACCGGAGACAGGATCCGGTCGACCTTGGCCAGCGAATCGGCCGGAACCCGGGCGCCCGCGAATTCGCGCCGCCGCGATGCCGCAAGACGCTCGCCGTTGCGCCACGAACCCTCGCCGGCAATCCCGAGCCAACTCTCCCCGCGCGCGGGCGCCTGGAGCATCCCGATCAGCGGCCGCCCCTCGCTGATCAGGGCGACCGAAACCGCCCAGCCGCTGCGCCCGCGGATGAAATCGCGCGTGCCGTCGATCGGGTCGACCAGCCAGATCAGCCCGCGTTCGAGCCGCGCGGGCGCGTCGGCGCTTTCCTCCGACAGCCATCCCGCCGCGGGCAGCAACAGGCCCAGCTCGCGCCGCAGGAAGGCATCGACCGCCAGATCCGCTGCGCAGACCGGGCTGCCCGGTTCCTTTTCCCAGCTCTCGACCGCGTGCCCGGCGCCGGGCCAGACGTCGTGCGCGATGCGGCCCGCTTCGCGCAGGATTTCGTCGAGACGGTGCCGGTCGATCATCGCGCATTGCCATGCTAGCCGAAGGGACACTTTTCAAGCGCGCCAAAGCATGCTTAGGCGCGCCTCGCATTTCCCATCCCGAACGAGACGGACACGCCTTTCATGAACATCCACGAATACCAGGCCAAGGAACTGCTCGCGAAGCACGGCATCGCCGTCCCCGCCGGGCACGCCGCGCTGACGGTCGAAGAGGCGGTCGAGGGCGCAAAACAGCTGCCCGGGCCGCTCTACGTCGTGAAGGCGCAGATCCACGCCGGCGGGCGCGGCAAGGGCAAGTTCGCCGAGCTGCCCGCCGACGCCAAGGGCGGCGTGCGGCTGGCCGATTCGGTCGAAGACGTCGAACGGCACGCGAAGGAGATGCTCGGCAACACGCTCGTGACGGTCCAGACCGGCGATGCGGGCAAGCAGGTCAACCGACTCTACGTCACCGACGGGGTCGATATCGCGAAGGAATACTACCTGTCGATGCTGGTCGACCGCGCGAGCGGGCAGGTGGCGATGATCGCTTCGACCGAGGGCGGGATGGATATCGAGACCGTCGCGCACGAAACGCCCGAGAAGATCACCACCATCACGATCGACCCGGCGCAGGGCTTCATGCCGCATCACGGCCGTGCGGTCGCCTTCGCGCTCAAGCTGACGGGCGATCTCAACAAGCAGTGCCAGAAGCTGGCGAAGCAGCTCTACACCGCGTTCCTCGAACTCGACTGCGCGATGCTCGAGATCAACCCGCTGGTCGAGACGGAAGACGGCAAGCTGCTGGTGCTCGACACCAAGATGAGCTTCGATTCGAACGCGCTCTACCGCCATCCCGATGTCGAGGCGATGCGCGACGAGACCGAGGAAGACCCGGCCGAAGTCGAAGCGAGCGAATACGACCTCGCCTATATCAAGCTCGACGGCAATATCGGCTGCATGGTCAACGGCGCCGGCCTCGCCATGGCGACGATGGACATCATCAAATTGAACGGCGCCTTTCCGGCCAACTTCCTCGACGTCGGCGGCGGCGCGACCACCGAGAAGGTGACCGCGGCGTTCAAGATCATCCTCAAGGACCCGGCGGTCGAGGGCATCCTCGTCAACATCTTCGGCGGGATCATGAAATGCGACGTCATCGCCGACGGTATCGTTGCGGCGGCCAAAGAAGTGAACCTGTCGGTCCCGCTGGTCGTGCGGCTCGAAGGCACCAACGTCGCCAAGGGCAAGGAAATCCTCGCCAATTCGGGCCTGCCGATCGTGCCTGCGGACGATCTCGGTGATGCCGCGCGCAAGATTGTGGCGGAGGTGAAGCAGGCGGCGTGATCGGCGGCCGCGCGCAGTCAGCTTCGGCTGCGCGTGAAGCGGAAGACCAGTTCCTGCACCTCTTCCCCGCTCGACTTCATCCGCACCGCCGCCAGCAGGCCGGCCTCGCCGTCCTCTCCCTCGGCGCAGCGTAGCGTCAGCGCGTGGAAATAGGCCGCGCATTCCTCGATCGCGACGAGGCGGAAGGTCAGCATCTCGTCCTTCTCCTCCCAGCCCGTGAGGTCGGCGTCGAAATGCTTGAGCCGCAGCACGAGCGTGCCTTCCTCTTCCATCAGGTAGAGATGCTCGGTGAAGCGGATTCCGCTCTCGCCATCCTCCTGCACAAAGGTGCCGACCATCGTCGTCCCGACCGGCGGTAGCCAACTCTCGTGCGCTGGCGCGCCGCCAATTCCGGTGCCGGTCCATTGGCCGACCAGCCAGTCCATTTGCTCGAGCGAAGCAGGCGGTGGGACGTGATCCTCCGGGGCAAGCCGAGTTTCGTATTGCCGCTCCATTGGAGGGAGGCTCGAATCCGCCGGAGCGAGCCGGATCGGGGCCGGGCGCTCTTCTTCCTGTGCAGCGCCCGGAACGGCGAGCGCGGTCAGGCATAGAGTAAGCGCGGACAGGGCTGCGCGTGTGAGCATTGCATTTCTCCCGTAAACGACGTTCGCCCGTCCGCATCCCCGTGGGCGGAGGGTTGACGTAACAAAGACGTAGCGCAAGACCGCGATTCGACAGGCAAGCAAAAATTACGTCGTGCCCGCTCAACTTGACGTTTACGTAAACTCAAGCTAGCCGGGCGCCGCATCTGTTCGAGAGGAAGGAAACTCCATGAAAATCCTCGTCCCCGTCAAGCGGGTGATCGACTACAACGTCAAGCCGCGGGTCAAGGCCGACGGCAGCGGC